>BNJS01001800.1_pt1 | contig 74076 bp, 124 predicted proteins | sample 8540461 | NCBI WGS metagenome assembly BNJS01 (sample SAMD00202454, study PRJDB9452) | human saliva metagenome | isolation source: human saliva | place: Japan
AAGCCGATGACAGCTTCCCAGCAGCGACTATGAAAGTTTTCGATTACTCATCTGTTCTTCCTTACCAAACATAAAATGTGGTCAATCACGTATTCTTTAATTTCTGGCACCTGGCGTCTGCTTCAAAACCCAGACAAACAACACTGACCTCTTCCAGGCCCGGAGTTCGTCTCGCGAACGCCCCACTGGTCGGGAAGTTCAGGTCTGCCGTCGAATTGGCTCAATGCCCATCTCAGGTCGGTGTCCATTCATCTTTGCGATAACAGCGACGGGTTCAGTCAATGGGCGATCACATCGACCATCAGTCCGCAGAAGAATGCCGTTCATTCAGCAACCACCGGGATGACACGAGAGCAATCGCACTGCTACAAGATCAGCAACAGTGATTATCTGTCGTAAGATTGTGATGTTGTTAGGCGTTTACTGATGATTGCCTTCATAAAGAGAAGTGACATCAGCTGATTTTAGCAGCAGTTCAGCAGAACATCCGCCGACGCCATTGCGGCACCACCGGGAGATGAGCCGCAGTTTCGCATGTCATCGAGCCCAGCTGCCGCCTGGTCGACGCACCCATGTTACTGACGCAGAAGCCAGTTACGGATGAAGATCGGCCTTCCGCCCGGATATTATCGAAAGAACGCACAGGCGGTATCAGTCGAACAACGTTATCCAGCAACAGCGGCGATTGCGGTTATTTCGCCTTTACTGGTTTCGGCGGACATATTTGATTACAACAGCACCGATTCTTTCGAGAAACATTCGCAATGATCAGCAACCCATGATTAACAAACAGCCGACGATTGCGCGAATGAATCGGTCGTAAACAACATCCGTCGATTGCGGCGAGCTGATCACCGCCAACCGATATTGATGAGTTGGTACCGAGGAAGTGTTGGCACCATTTCACGCGTCGATCGTCACTATTTTCTGCCGTTCCGTCTGAAAATTACTACATTATTGCCTGAAATATTAAACGCTTCCTGACCTCAACGTCTGGCACCACCAGGTGAACAAACAGCTGCTCGTAGTTACGCGTAAAGACAGCTCAACACAAGGGCCTTATTAGCCGGAAGGTTCTAGTTCCACCTTACACATCTGGAAGCGTGGTCGTTGGGTTCATTTTAAGAAATGTTGATTACGAGTTCATTACAACGAGCCGTCAAGAGCAACAAGGTGATGGCCACCAGCTCAGCATCCCGCTTGCGGCGGATGACTCTCTTGCTGCAGCCATCCATATGCTATGACAGCTGTTTCGGTTTCGTTAGACTTGTGCTTCATCCGTAACAGGCATTGACAAGCACCGTACTGTCTCCTCTGTAATGGACCTCATGTCCAATACTTTAAGAACCAGACTACGGCGCTGAGCGCCCGATCAAAAAGGGACGTATTGTCGGTGCCTGAGGCATTCCAATAATAGGCCAACTTGTGCAGAGAAAGGTCCTTCAGCCTTCGCATAGAAGCAATGAGGTTGTCTGCATCCGTAGTTACCGTTAGATGACTTTGATGATGTAGTAGGTCAAAATCCTTGTTTAGTGGCTTCCTTTGTTCCATTGTGCCGCAAGCCGCTTCTGGATTTCCGAGATAGCTTGGTCGACGAAAGAAGTAGAGAGGCAAAGCCTGATCAATCACGTGAAGAGGATCCCCTGGCGACCTCGGCGTTACTGAAGAAGGCCCCCCAAACGAATAAAGCCGACCCCTCTGTATGAAAAGCGGTGGCTCTCAATCGCCAAAACGCACTTGACCGTCTGCTGGGATTCAATAGCTTTTACGTTGATTCGTTTCTCACACCCAAGTCAAATCGACTGTTTGATTGTCATAGATTCAACTGAAGTCGTTGCAGATGAGGTCTTCTCAAAGAGCCGGCTCTTTGAGGCATAGTATCCAAACACCAATCCACCCAGATAAGTAAAAGGAAAATAAGGAAACAGCAGAATCGTCGATATTTTAACCACTGGACAACTGTTTGTTTGTTCATTTAATTACCGCCTAGCAGATTCTTTTCGATAATATCGAGATAACAAACGCTTGAAGGTGATCTGTCTCGATAATACAACCATTTTCCGTATACCGCCACGGCATAGACTTACTACCGACCGATGTAAAAAGTCGATTAAGGAATGAGCTGGCAGTAGATAAGTCTCACTGACACAAAATGCAAGAGCACAAACAAATTTCCCTGGACGACCGCCATGTGGATCAATCTGGTGCTGATGAAAGTCTCTCATCGGCATGATTGTTTCTACAATCTTTTACTTCAAAAATCAATGAGTCCCTATAAACACCAACAGTCTGTGGTAACGCCTGGCGAAAATAAGCCTCCACAATCTTGCCCGACTGCGCGAGGATATCCACCTTACAATCCGGATGTGGCCTATCTTTTAAGAATCACCGCCAGCCCTCTAGAAAGGTGAAACTGATTACCATTAATCATTTTTCAAATGTCATCCCTCGATTGGCAAAGTTTACACTTTGCTTCCCTCTTGATGAACGAAGAAGATTTCTTGCTAAGTTTGTGAGATAGTTGACCATAATTCCTCCTTACAATACACCAAATCATCATTATATCACAAATGAAGAAGGAGGGAAATAATGAAAAGTCTACTGATTACAGGATACAGGCATCGAATTGGGAATCTGACAGCAAAGAGACCCAGACTCCCATATTAAAGAGGCGACTCGCAATTTAGTCCGTTTGGAAGAGGCCAAGGCTGATTTTACGGCAATCTAGATGAAGCCTGGCCCTGAGGTTGCCCAGAATTAAAAAAAGAACACGATACATTCCACGATTTTTATGTTTAAAACCAAGGAGAGAACTGAATGAGGCCAACTGGGTTGTCTCCCTTAGTCAAGCCAAGCAGAGCAATACGCACTGAACGAAGCACACCGATGCATTGCCCGGTGGTCGCACGATGCATCGCTATTCAAATCAGTGTATAGAGAGGATTTATAAGCAGTGTCAAGTGAAGCGGCCACCGCTTACGGGTACCTCGTAAGCTCTGCGCCAAAAGCCGGCGGAGGGCACACTGGATACTCTCATTTTCGCTGTTTCTTTCTTACAGCTGCAAAGGCAAGACTATTCCCCAAAACACCAGCACCCCAGCAAAGAAATCACACCAGCAAACACCCCACACCGACATACCCGAACAAGCAACCACCCAACGCGAAGGACACGAACAAAAGCACTACTCCTCCACGCCCCCGACTCAGTAGTGGTCGCCACCTCGACCAATAGTCCTTGCACACGCACCAGTACTGGTCAGCCTGCAGCAATAGTCATTCATGCAAGCCTCCCCAGCCACACCACGTCGCCCACATTCAGAGACGAAACACCACTCCATAATGAGCGTACGCACGTGCGCACGAAGACATCCCCATCGAAGACCTGTTCCACGTGGAACACCACACCTCAACACACACACCCACACCAAAGAGAGGCGAAGAAATACATACGTTCCACGTGAAACAAGAAGCAAAACAAGCCGCACCACCAAAGCAACCACTCACCCTGCGCAAGAAACCCGTATCTTTGCAGCCGAAGAAATCAACTAGAAAACGGATGCTCAGCGAAGACTTGCTTCTACGAAAAAGGAAGACGAAATCTACGACAAGATAGACACCCCACTCTTCCACCCTCATCGGTCAGGCGGCGGACGAACTCGGCGTAGACGCCTACATCGTCGGCGGCTGACGTGCGTGACCTTCTCCTCTACCGCCCCTCCAAAGACATCGACATCGTCTCCATCGGACGAGGCATCGACTTGGCACAAGCCGTAGCGAAGCGACTCCGCGCGGCGCACACATCTCGCTCTTCGCACGCTTCGGCACCGCAAGTCAAGCAGGGCGACTTAGAATTGAGTTCGTAGGCGCACGCCGTGAGAGCTACTTCCGACAGCCGTAAACCATTCGTCGAGGACGGCACATTAGAGGAAGACCAGGAGCGGCGCGACTTCACTGTCAATGCGCTGGCCGTTTGCCTGCCTCAACGCCGACCGCTTCGGACAGCTCGTGTAGACCCCTTCGATGGACTGCACGACATGGAGAGCGCTCACCCTGCGCACGCCACTCGACCCCTCGACATCGCATTCAGCGACGACCCACTGCGTACGATGCGCGCCATCCGCTTCTGCCTCCCAGCTTGGCTTTCTTCATCGACCCCTGACACCTTCGCAGCTATCGGAAGGAACGCCGCACGCTACTGAGATCGTTTCCGCCGAACGCATCGCCACCGAGTTCAACAAGATCCTTCTCTCCCTCGCCCATCCATCGGCCTCGAACTCTGGAGAAGACTCGGACTGATGAAGCTCGTCTTCCCCTGAACTTCTCGAGCTGAAGGAGCCGAGACACGCGATGGCATTGACACAAAGACAACCTCACCCACACCTACAAGGTCGTGGACAATGTGGCTAAAGCCTTGGCCGCCTCGCCTCGCCGAGGGGAGGAGATGAACCCATATGGCTTCTGTGGGCAGCCCTCCTGCACGACATCGGCAAGCCTCGCACGAAGCGGTTTGACCAGCGCTAGCTGGCCGTTCCACAACCACAATTTCATCGGGATGCGGATGGTCTCGAAGATCTTCCGCCGCCTGCGCTGCCACTCGACCCCACAAGATGCACTACGGGAGAAGCCGTCGACCCGCATGCGCCCCTGCGACGCTCGTCGACGAAGGCGTGACCGACTCGGCCGTGCGCCGCTTACTCTTCGAAGCAGGGACGACATCGACGACCTGATGCTCCTCGTCGAAGCCGACATCACCAGCAAGAACCCCCAGCGTGTACGCAAGTACTCGACAACTATAAGCTCGTTCGCCAGAAGCTCGTCGACATCGAAGAGAAAGACCGCATCCGCAACTTCCAGCCACCGATCTCCGGACAGCTCATCATGGACACCTCTCGCCCTGGCTCCTTGCCGTGAGGTGGGACTCATCAAAGATGCCATCAAGGACGCCATCCTCGAGGGCACCATCCCCAACGAATATGGGTCCGCCTACGCCTTCATAGCTCATGAAGCGGCCACCCTGGCCTTACCCCGGCGAAGAAGCTAGCAGCGCATGTCACACCACTACTTCATCGACCACAGCCCCCTACTCCCACTTCGCCATGTGGACGTAGGGGCTGTGGTATATTATCTGTACCTTTGCACTGTAAAAAAGAACAGGCAAACGACGTCTGATTGCTAAGAAAAAGGAATATACTTATGATTGTAACAAAAGCGCCAACGATCCTGTCTGGACGAACATCTACGCGTATGCCCAGCTACCAAAGCGAGCTGCGTAGACTTGATGAGATCGCTCACAACCCTGTGGTGGGGACCCCCAAAGCTCAAAACCTCTTCCGCCGCATCTCTCCCTGAGCTATGGGAATCCACAGAAGGCAACTCCCGTCACCCTCACGCGTCTGCTCTCCGAAGAGGAGATGACGCCCTCGTGGCGGACAAGGACTTTATGGCTCAGCTGGACGAAGTCTACGCCGACTTCCGTGCCTATATGAGCGAGCCTGCTGACGCTGTTCGCCCCTCTGTAGCCTACTTCAGCATGGAGTATGGTCTGACGAACATCCTCAAGATTTACTCCGGTGGTCTCGGCGTATTGGCTGGTGACTACCCTCAAGGAAGCCAGCGACTAGCAATGTCCGCCTGACGGCTGTCGGTTTCCTCTATCGCTGCGGTTACTTCACCCAGAGTCTCAGCCCCTGAAGGACAGCAGCAAGCCGACTACGAGGCGCAGGACTTTCACACAGCTCCCCATCGAGCAGGCTCTGAAGCCGATGGTCAGACACCGCTCATCACTCGAAGTGCCCTTTACGCCAACCACACCGTCTTCTGTCACGTCTGGAAGGTCACCGTGAGGCGCATCAGCCTCATCTCCTCGACACCGACATCCCACAGAACAGCGAATGGGACCGCCCCATCACGCACAAGCTCTGCATGGAGGCGACTGGGAGCACCGGCATGAAGCAAGAGTGCCTCCTCGGACTCGGCGGTGTGCTCTGCTCAAGCGCCCTCGGCATCTCCAAGGATGTCTACCATCATGAACGAAGGGCACGCAGCCTTCATGAGCGTGCAGCGTCTCCTTGACTATGTCGAAGGCGAGCACTTCCTTCGATGAAGCTCTCGAGCCTCGTCCGTGCTTCCTCCATCTACACCTGCCACACGCCCGTCCCCTGCTGGTCACGACTACTTGATGAGGAGCCCGGCAAGCACCTCGGCCACATCCCCGCGTCTCGGCATCTCTTGGCACGACTTCATCAGCCCCGGTCGTGAGAATCCCGAGAGCAATGAGAAGTTCTCCATGAGCGTCTTTCGCTCTGAATACCTGTCAGGAAGCCAACGGCGTGAGCCTTCTCCACGGACGCGTCTCGCAGGAGATGTTTCGCCCCCGTATGGAAGGGCTTCTTCCCTGAAGAGCTACACGTGGGCTACGTCACCAACGGCGTTCACCTCCCCACTTGGGCTTCTGCTGAGTGGCAAGAGCCCTACACGAAGCACTTCGGCAAGGACTTCCTCAAGCACCAGACGAAGGAAGAGACATGGGCAAAGATCCAGCAGCTCCCCAACGAGACGATCTGGGAAACGCACCAGACCATCAAGCTCCGCCTCATCGACCACATCCGCACCTTCTACGGCGAGAAGTGGCTGCGCAATAGCGGCAACCCCGAGACGACCGTCTCCGTCCTCGAAGGGATTAAACCCCAATGCCCTGCTCATCGGCTTTGGGCGTCGCTTCGCTACGTACAAGCGTGCACACCTGCTCTTCACCGACTTAGAGCGTCTGGAGCGCATCGTCAACAACCCCAAGTACCCGGTACAGTTCCTCTTCACCGGTAAAGGCGCACCCTGCCGATGGTGGTGGCCAAGGACTCATCAAGTACATCCTCGAGATCAGCCGTCGTCCTGAGTTCCTCGGTAAGATCATCTTCCTGGAGAACTACGACATGCGTCTGGCCAGCAAGCTCATCGCCGGCGTAGACATCTGGATGAACACCCTACGCGCCTCGAAGCCTCGGGTACTTCGGGCGAAAAGGCCGAGATGAACGGCGTCCTCAACCTCTCCGTCCTCGATGGATGGTGGTATGAAGGCTACCGCAAGGGTGCTGGTTGGGCCCTCACCGACAAGCGCACCTTCGCCGATCAGTCCCTGCAGGACAAGCTCGATGCGACGACCATCTACGACCTCCTCGAGAAGGAAATCGTACCGCTGTACTTCCAGCGTGACGGCAAGCCCCTACTCCGATGGCTGGGTGCAGACGATGAAGAACTCGATGAACTTCATCGCCCCCACTACACGATGCGCCGTATGATGGACGATTACTCGACCGCTTCTACACGAAGTTGGCAGAGCGTTCGGCCTCGTCCGCATGCTGACTCCAACCGCATTGCTCGTGAGCTCACCGAATGGAAGCGCGCTACGGCTGAGGCTTGGGACACCCTTCAGGTAATCTCTGTCGAAGGATCAGAGAGCGCAGCCTACCTTCCAACGAGGCGTCACACGGGGGACGAAGAGACCCTCCGTCTGGTACTTCACAAGGGTGCACTCACCGCAGACCTCGATGTGGAGCTGGTCGATGCACGCGAAGAGCCAATGGTGCTCTGCGCTTCGTCGCCAAGACGCCACTGAAGCCTCGTCGAGCGTGATGGCTCGCGCGAAGTCTACGAGCTGCGCTTCAAGCAGGCTCGTCCTGGGCACTACAAGCGTGCTCTGCGCATTGTTCCCACGCACCCTGAGCTCCGCACCGTATGGACTTCGCGCTTGTGCGCTGGGTAGCCCTGCGTGAGCGCCCCCTACTGACAATAAAACAGCATCCCCGAAGAAACTCATAGGGAGTTTTTGGGGATACTGTTTATATAATGATCCGCCTACTTCTTCAGCCATCCTTTCTCCCCGAAGAGGCGAAGTCAAGATACGGGTTGAGGCGGATGCAGTAGACCACCGCTAAGGTGGGGAGAAGCGTCATCAACGTCCCCCAGCAAAATCAAACAGCTCTGTCGAGAGACGAAGTGTAGGATAAATCCAGCCAAAAGCACGTTCATTCCAGGAAGAGCAGGAAGGAAGAAGTAATGAACAAAGTAAATCGGTAGCGACCACAGCTCTGACCACTATTGTTGATGACTATAATGCGCCTTATTCATATATTTGTTGACAACAAATACGCACATAACAGACTCTGAGATATGAGCTGCACCGAACCCAGACCTGACACACGAAGAACTCACCGAATTTGGTCGCTTGGTGCTCCAAGGACTCACCAAAGACGAAGCCCTCGAGCGCATCTTTGAGCCAACGCACCTCCATCAACCCCAACGAATATATCTACGGGCACCCTACAGGCACGTGCTAAGATCAAAAGCAAGCCCCGAGCTGGACCACGCGTCCGAAGTACCGTACATCAGCTTGATGAGCGATGACGAACACGCCAAAGATCCTGGGCTTCTAGGGAAGATCCAGATGGGAAGACCAATGCCTTTTGTAAACATTATGGCACTGTCCTTGACCGAGGCATAGACATCTGTGTGGTCTTCACCAGGGCGTGAACTCCTCTCTCACGCAGACCAAAGAGCGCATGATGAGCGACTTCCGCCACTCAAGGAGAGCAGCGACCTACACCCAAAAAGGCAACCATATACATCTCCGATATCAGCTGAGCTACATCATCACGGTTTTCCTCAGGCACAGTTCTCTCGCCGTCAGGGCACCAAGCTCGTGATTATATGCAAGAAAGAGGCTAAGAACCTCACCACCTCCACACAGCTCGTCAAGACAAGCCCCCCATCTCTTAGAAGAAGGTGCTCATCATCGATGATGAAGCGGACTTTGCCAGCCGTAACTACCGCAAAGCTACACGGCGAGATCTCTCGGCCAGTATCTCAGAGCAGATTGATAGCTTTGCCAAGCTCCCCACCCACAGTCGCTACCTGCAGGTCACGGCTACCCCTACTCGCTCTTCCTCCAGCCCGATGGGATGATTGAGCTTAGCAATAGGATATGCCCAGCCTTGGAGGCCGCGCTCACAAGTATCGTCCCCGTGCACGATAGCCATATCGGGGACAACAGTACTTCGTCGATTCGCGCGACGAGCATCTGTATGTACTCACCTCTTCCATCCCATCTCTGAGGAGTGCATCAACGTACTCGGCACCAGGAATAAGCACTACACCACTCGAGGAACTCAGTCCAAGAAGCTCGAGGGACTCACCGATGCCGTCATCAGCTACTTCATCGGCACCGCTATCCGAAGTATTCAGGAGGAAGAGCAGGGACGTAGCTATCAATCAGTGCGCTCATCCACTGCGACATCACCCAGGCTACACAAGTGGCAGAGCGAACTCATCGAGTCCGTCATCACGGGGGTGTGCATCGTGCTATCTGCTCCGTCCTCAGGAAGAGCGTATAGTGACACCATACGCCGACTCTATGAAGACTTTGAGCAGTCGAACAAGAAGGCACGCGCCCAGGGACTCATCAGCGTCAGTTACCTTCCGCGCACAGCTGTCATCAGCGCATGCAGCAGATATTCGAGCACGAGGACTACCGTATCTACGTGGTGAACTCCCCAGAATGACGTGCCGAATATGCTCGATGACAGCGGACAGCTCAAGCTCTCCTGCACGGCGAATATCTTCATCGGAGGGAGTATCCTCGACCGTGGGATCACTATCGGAAGATGATCTGCTTCTTCTATAGCCGTGATCCGAAGCGCTTCCAGATGGATACAGTGCTCCAGCACGCACGTATGTTCGGTGCCCGTGACAAGGAGGATATGGCCGTCACGCGCTTCCACACCACTTCGGCGATCTATCAGGTCTTCTCCCACATGAATGAGATTGACGACCAGCTCCGTGAGACGCTCATCAGCCGAGAGGAGAAGAATGGAGATGCCCCTCTGGAAGCCATCTTCATTGGCTACGACAAGGTCATCAATGCCTCTGCGCCTCACAGAAGATCAAGGTCGCTAACACACTCGTTCTCAAAAGCCATTACCGCCTCTTACCTCGTGGCTTCGCAGGCAGGATACAAGACCAATATCTGGCGCACGATCCAGCGCATTGATCAGCTTCTCAAAGAGCACCTCAAGCCAATCAAAAAGAAGGATTTTTGCCACGCTCCCCCAAGAGTATCGCCCTTGAAATCATAGACCTCATTCGCTCGACATACATCTCTACAAGGAGAGAGAGCCTCCCTTATCAGTGGAACGAACAGGACATGAAGGGCTATCGAATATGCCTGTTCCCAAGCCGGCGAAGACTACGTCTACTGTCTCTACCGACAAGACCGTAACATTGCCCGCAAGCGTGACAACGGCAACTTCACCGATGCTCCTGATACCGGCTCTATCGACCTCACACCTTCTCGCCAGCTGGCTGAGACCATACCTGTCCTCATGCTCCTCCGACAGAATGGGCTGGAAGCACAGGGCTGGAACGGATGTCCCCTTCTACTGGCCGGTACTTGTTCTCCCGCGCGAACTCACCCCAGCTATCTTCACCTACGGCACCAAGGAAAGCCAGCTCACTCCACAGCGAGAGCAGATCTATGAACGCGACCTGATGAAGAGCGTCAAGGAGCGCATCCAGGACGAGGAAATCCTTCGCCTCACGCTTGCCTCTCAGTTCTTCTTTGACATCATCCTCGGATATAAGGATGTTGAGTGCCGCGATATTATCGAGACTACGGCCAGTCGCTACCTCGTAGCAGACCCTACAAACAGCTTCGGCTATAAGCTCGCCGAAGGGATTACCCCGACCAAGTCAAGGCGGGCATCTTCGACCAGGTGGACGAACGCTTCCCCTTCGCCATCAAGCCTTACCGCTACCTCCTCTTCCGCAATTCGCGTGACAGCAGTGGTAGTCTACTCCTTGTCGAGCTCGATGAGCAGGAGCCCTATTACTTTTGAGTGCGATACGACTCTTGATGAAGACATCCTCACTGCAGCCCAACTTCCGCGAAATAGAGCAGGTCGATGAGCTAAGAAAATGGACTATTTGCTATTGCATCAAGCGCGTAGTCGCCACCCTACTCTCCCCGACAGACAAAAAGCTCCTCGAGGCCTACCAAGAGGAGCTGAAGGAAGAGGACGAGGACGAGGAGGTAGAGCTCGAAGAAGACGATCAGGAAGTCCCCATGCCACAGCCTGTGCCCTCACCTGCTACTTCCCAAGAAGCAAGACTCCGAGGCACACGCAAGCCTCGCTTCCGCTTCAGTATGGTCGGCATTGAGCCTGGCGAATACCCTCACCTTTGTTCCCACGGACATCCAAGTGGTGGTAGTCGATGACGACACCATTGGCTACAGAGGAGAGGACTACAAGCTCTCCCCTTCGTGGCCAAATACCTCCCCTATGAGCAGCGCAACGTCTCGGGAGCTACCAAGGAGTCAAGTACTTCGCCCACAAGGGAAGCTCCTTGCTGACCTTCGCGCGGAGGTAGAAGCTACCCAAGCATAACGACTACACATCTCCGACACGACCAAGATACCGGGGCTGTAGCACACCCACGTGCTGCAGCCCCTGTATCATATCCACCCCTGCTTCTTAAGCGCAGGACTTCCGCCTTATCTCCCCAAGGTGCTCAGTTGCCCCTCCGAGGTCTTGCTACAGACCACTAGTGGTGCGACGGCGAAGCACTAGTGGTTCACCCACCCTCCACCCGTGGTCGGTGCGCGCTTCTTTGCGAGAGCAGACAAGGCTACACTGCGAGAAAATCGTTATTTTTTTGTGGCTTAGTAGCTTAGCATAGGTAGCTCCCAAGTGGAGCACACGGCTGAGCACAGAGCCGTTTACATAATACATTAGACTTAGCTTAGTAACTCATGGAGAAGGTCATACGGCGAGCACTCGTCTCGGTATACCACAAGGATGGATTAGCAGAAATCTTAACCCTCCTGCACCACGCAGGGCGTAGAGTTCGTCTCCACAGGAGGCACACGCACCTTCATCGAAGGGCTTGGATACCCCTGCGTCGCAGTCGAAGACGTCACCCAATATCCCTCGATGCTCGGGGGACGCGTCAAAACCCCTGCACCCCGCCATCCAGGCGGTATCCTCGCACGCCGTAGCCACGAGACCGACCAGCAGGAAGTCCTCCAGTATGGTCTGTCACTCATCGACCTGGTAATCGTAGACCTTTACCCCTTCGAAGCTACGGTTGCGTCTGGCGCCAGCGAAGAAGACATCATCGAGAAGATCGACATCGGCGGTATCAGCCTCATCCGTGGGGCGGCGAAGAACTTCGAGGACGTGGTCATCATCCCTTCGCAGGCAGACTACGCTACCCTGCACGCCATCCTTCGTGAGCGCGGAGCATGCACCACCCTCGAGGAGCGTCGCCACTTCGCACGCCGTGCTTTTGCTGTCAGTTCGCACTACGATGCGGCTATCTTCCGTTACTTTGATGCAGAGGAGCATTCTGCCCTCCGCCTGACAGCAGACGAGGCTAAGCCGCTACGCTATGGGGAAAATCCCCATCAGAAGGGCGTCTTCTACGGCGACCTTGACCGCTACTTCGAGCAGCTCCACGGCAGGGAACTCTCCTACAACAACCTCCAGGATGTCGAGGCAGCTGTCTCTGCTCATCCAGGACTTCACCGAGCCGACCTTTGCCATCCTCATAGCACAACAACGCTTGCGGCTGCGCTTCTCGCCCCACCCTCCTCGAGGCTTGGACGGATGCACTCGCTGGCGACCCTGTCTCCGCCTTCGGTGGTGTACTCGTCGCCAACCGCCCCATCGATGTAGCCACCGCGCGCGAAGTGGATAAGCTCTTCGTCGAGGTGCTCATCGCTCCTGCCTTCGACCCCGAAGCGCTCACCATCCTGGAGGGGAAGAAGAACCGCATCCTCCTGCGTCAGAAGGAAGCGATTGATGCACGCTGGTCCTACCGCTCGATGCTCGGCGGCGTATTAGCGCAAGAGACCGACCGTGCCGTAGAGACGACCGCAGAGATGAAGTGTGTGACGCAGGTAGCTCCCCACAGAAGCGGAGCTGACGGACCTCGTCTTCGCCACGAAGCTGGTGAAGCACAGCAAGAGCAACGCCATCGTCCTGAGCAAGGGGGGCAACTCATCGCCTCGGGTGTCGGACAGACATCGCGTGTGGATGCCCTCAAGCAAGCCATCGAGAAGGCGCGCCACTTCGGCTTTGACCTCAAGGGAGCCGTGCTCTCCAGCGATGCGTTCTTCCCCTTCGACGACTGCGTCACTCTGGCTGCCGAAGCTGGCATCACGGCTATTGCCCAGCCTGGTGGCTCGGTGCGTGATGCGGACAGCATCGCCGCTGCTGACCGTCTCGGGGCAGCCATGGTAGATGACTAGGGGTGCGTCACTTCAAGCATTAAGCAAATAGAATACGACTAAGAGATAAGAATGGGACTATTTTTCCTTTAGGCGGGAGCTGGCAATGGACCTGGGTACTGCCAATACCATCATCATCAGGACGATAAGATCGTCCTCGATGAGCCCCTCAGTAGCAGCCTTCGACAACCGCACCGGCGAGATGATCGCCGTGGGCACCAAAAGCCCGTGAGATGTACGAGAAGGGCAATGCTAACATCCGCACGATCCGCCCCTGCGCGAAGGGGTCATCGCAGACTTCGACGCTGCCGAGCATATGATCCGTGGCATGATCCGTATGATCAGCCGCCGCCGTGGGTGGTTCACCCCTCGCTGCGTATGGTCGTCTGCATCCCTTCGGGCAGCACCGAAGTGGAGATCCGTGCCGTCCGTGACTCCAGCGAGCACGCTGGCGGTCGTGATGTGTACATGATTTACGAGCCTATGGCTGCTGCCATCGGTGTCGGCATTGACGTCCTCGCCCCCGAAGGTCACATGATTGTGACATAGGCGGTGGTACGACTGAAATCGCAGTCATCTCCCTCGGTGGTATCGTCGAAGACCAATCCATCGACACCGCTGGGGACGAACTCACGCAGGACATCATGGACCACATGCGTGAGAAGCACCAGATTAAGGTCGGGGAGCGCACCGCTGAGCAAATCAAGATTCAGGTCGGTGCCGTCTACGCAGACCTCGATGATGCTCCTGCAGACTTCACCGTCTGGGGCGCAAACATGATGGACACCATGCCTCGCAAGGTAGAGGTCAACTACCGTGAAATAGCCGAATGCCTCGACAACTCCATCGGCAAAATCGAGAGTGCTATCCTCCGCACCCTCGAGGCTACTCCCCCCGAACTCTATGCGGACATCGTCGCTAACGGCGTCGTCCTCACCGGTGGTGGTGCGCTCCTGCGTGGTCTGGACAAGCGTCTCTCCAAGCGCTTCGGCCTGGACTTCAAGATCGCAGAGAACCCACTGCACTCCGTAGCTATTGGTACGGGCATTGCGCTGAAGAACATCCACAACTTCAACTTCCTCTTCCGCTAAGCTGCCCCAATAGTTCCATCCGTGGACAAGCTCCTTGAGTTCCTCCAGAAGTATCGGCATTGGTTCGTCTTCCTCCTCTTGAGACGATAGCCCTCGTCACGTACCTCAGCGGCTCCCTCTACTCGAGGAGCCTCGAATGGTACGCGACGAGTGCCGTCTTTGGGCGCGTCAACGAGCTGCTGACCGAAGCGTGGAGCTACGTCGACCTGCGCCCACGCAATGTGGAGCTCTTGGAGGAGAATGCCCGTCTGCGTACGGCGTATACCCTCTTGGCACGCCAGCTACAGGATGCCGAAAGCCCACGGACAGCTGCCCCATCTGCACGCTACCGACAGTCTTCCGATGGCGGCTTCTCGGTCATCATCGCACGTGTCGTCAACCGCATCTCCCACACAGGCGAAGTCTACTACACCATCAACAAGGGGCGACTTGACGGCATCGAGACCGACATGGGCGTGATGAGTGCCACCGGTGTCGTGGGAGCCGTGATGGCCGTCTCCGACCACTACGCGCTGGTCATCCCCGTCCTCAACCCCAAAATCCGCTTGGCGTGCGCCCTCCTCGGGCAGGAAGTCAGTGGCACGCCTCGCAGCACCAGCGAGCCCCAATGCCAACGAGGCCATCCTCAGCAACGTCCCTCCGCACGCCCGTCCGCATGTCGGGGACACCATCACCACCAGCGGCTACTCCTACCTCTTCCCCGAGGGAATGATGGTCGGTACGATAGCGGACTCCGTCCCAGCGCAGCTCAAGGGGAGTGCTGGTACCTTCGCCAACTACCACGTGCACCTCTCCACCGACTTCAAGGGACTACGCTACGTCTACGTCATCCGCGAGAAGCCCACCCACGAAGTACGCCGCTCTCGAAGACTCCATACAGCCCAATGAATAGCTCTACCTATCTGCGCTTTCTCCTTTGCCCTCCTGATGGTGGCTCTGCAGGTGTGGGTACTGAGTCCCATCGCCCTCTTCAGTGTGGCGACACCCCACCTCTATCCCTTCCTGCTGCTGCTCCTTCCCATCGAGACCAACCGCAGCACGCTGACGGTCGTGGGCTTTGTCGTAGGCTTACTCATCGACATCTTCGGGCTCACCCCTGGGCTGCACGCTGCGACCTTCACGCTGACGGCCTTCATGCGCCAGCCCATCCTCCTCGCTCCTGACGGATAAGAACACCCCACCGCACACCCCTACCGCTCTTCCCCACGCTGCGTGGTGGAGCGGTGATGCTCGTGACCCTCCCTACTCGTCGTGCATCACGGCACGCTCTATGCCCTCCAAGCCGCAGGGATGCGCACGGGAGGCCTGCATATTCTCCTGAGCTTCGCCACGGGCTACGCCTCTCGTGGGTGCTCTCCCGGTGATGACGCTCTTCTTCTTCGGCACGGGAGAAGGCGCACGTACGAAGTGATTGCCCCATGGTCAACGACGAGCTTCTTCCGTAGACGCTGGCTAATCATCAGCCCTTACCTTTGCCATCGTCATCCCTCTTCATAATCCGCCTCTTCACCCCTGCAGATAGCCAGCAACGACTACAAGCGACGGGCGGAGAACAATGCCTACTTCATCCTCACCACCATCCCGGCACGTGGCGTCATCTACGACCGCAAGGGACAGCTTCTCGTGGCTAACCGCCCCATCTATGATGTGATGCTCGTCAACCCACGAGGCCAAAGGGCAAGCTCGACACCACGCTCTTAGCCACGACCTTAGGCCTGCCACGCGAGGAGATTGTGCAGAAGCTCGCCGCCGTGCGTGACCGCAACGTCAATCGGGGCTACAATCCCCTACACCCTGCAAGTCTTCCTCTCGCAGCTCGGAGCCCGAGGAAGTCGGTCGCTTTCGAGGAGCAGCTGTATAAGTTCCCTCGGCTTCTCTGTGCGCTCCCGCACCGTGCGCCAATACAATTACCACAGCGCAGCCCACCTCTTGGGCTACCTCTCCGAAGCAAGCGTCACCGACCTGGAGCGTGACAGCTCCATCATGCGTGGGGACTTCGTCGGGCGCAGTGGCGTAGAGCGCACCTACGAAGAGGTGCTGCGCGGCGTCAAGGGCGAAGAAATCTTCTACCGTGATGCACGTGGCCGCATCCAGGGGCGACTCGATGGCGGAGCTCATGACCACGCCCCGTCACGGGGCGTGATCTCACCCTCTCCATCGATGCTGGACTGCAGGAGCTGGGCGAGCGGATGATGCGTGGTAAGCGTGGTGCCATCGTCGCTATCGAGCCTGAGACGGGCGAAGTATTAGCTCTGGTGACCGCTCCTAACTACGACCCTGAGCTCCTCTCGGGCAAGAACAAGGGGAACAATCACCGCATGCTCGAAGAGACCTACGGCAAGCCCCTGCTCAACCGTGCCATACAAGTGAACTACCCTCCAGGCTCGACCTTCAAGCCTTCGCAAGGGCTATCTCCCGAGGAAGGCGTCCTCACCCTTCGACCTCCCTCTCCTGCCACCACGGCTATCCCCTGATGGGCAACCGTCCCTAGTGCCACAGCCACTCCTCCCCCACCTCGCTTATCCCAGCCCTCTCCACCTCAGTGCAACGCTTACTCAGCTGGGGCTGCACTCATGCTCGATGACCGCCGCCGCTACCCTTCACCCAGCGTGGCTCTGGATCACTGGAAGCAGCGTATGATTGCCCCTCGGCTTCGGCTACCGCTTGGGCCTTGACCTCCCCGGGGAGAAGCGTGGCTACATCCCCAATAGTGGCGTCTATGACAAGGTCTACAGAGGACACTGGAATGGGCACACCATCATCTCCATCGCTATCGGACAGGGGGAAGTCCTTGCCACGCCCCTACAGATAGCTAACCTCGCCGCCACCATCGCCAATAGAGGCTACTTCAGTGCGCCCCCACATTGTGCGCCTGATTAAGGGGATGCCTCTGGATACCATGTACCGCAACCACCAGCCCTCGGGCATCTCCCCAAGAACTGGGAGGTACATCGTAGCTGGTATGGCGAGCGCAGTGCTGGGAGGTACGTGCCGTGCCGCGAACTTCGCCCCAGGAGAAATCCAGGTGTGCGGTAAGACAGGTACGGCTGAGAATCCCCACGGTAAGGACCACTCCGCCTTCATCGGCTTTGCTCCACGCTCCAAGCCACGCATTGCCGTGGCTGTCTATGTCGAGAACGGTGGCTTCGGGGCGCACTTCGGCGTGCCCATCGGCCGTGATGATGGAGCATTACCTCCGTGATGGCAAGCTCTCAGGTGCGGGCGAAGCCGTAGCTTCCTCGATGGAGCACCGCAGCATCTCCTACATCAATGACCTATAGTCCTCAGCTTATCACCTATGCGACAGCTTTCTCACAGCCGCTCTATAAGTCCCATTGACTGGGTGACGATCGTGATGTACCTCATCCTCGTCTTCTTCGGATGGCTCTCTATCTGCGGTGCGTCGTACAACTTCGAGACGGAGGCCCCTGCTGAGTCCTGGGGGCGTCCGATGATGCAGCTCCGTGGATAGCCTCGGCTGGTCATCGGCTTCGCTGTGCTCTCTCTGGATACCGACATCTACGAGGTGGGTGCGCCGCTCTTCTATGGGGCGATGATGCTCCTCCTGATGGTCACTATCGTCATCGCCCCCGATATCAAGCGGCTCACGCTCGTGGCTGGTCTTAGGGCCGGTGCGCCTGCAGCCGGCGGAGTTCGCCAAGGTCGCTACCGCCCTGACCTTAGCGTGGCTGTGCAATCAATACGACTTCAAGATTGAGTCCATACGTAGCTACCTGAAAGATTTTTCGCCATCATCTTCTTCCCCATCGGGCTCATCCTGCTGCAGCAGGAGACGGGCTCGGCGCTGGTCTTCTTGGTCTTCTTCCTCGCCCTCTTCCGTGAGGGCTTTCGCTCTTTATGGGGCTGAGCACCTCGGCAGCGGTCGTACTTCATCGGGGCGCTCGTGCTGGAGGATACGCTGTGGTGGAGTGCTACGGATGCCGACCCTCTTCTTCGTCTCCAACGCTATCCTCGTCTGCCTGGCAGCACTCTACGCCGTCTATTCGCCCGACTGGCGCAACTGCTGGAGACATCTCCTCTACGCCGGGCTCACTGCTGGGGGTCTATCTCATCGCTGGGGTGGTGAACTCTTCGTTGCCTTCAATCTGGCCTACCTCGCTCTTGGGCCCGTGGTCATCGCTGTGGGCTGCTCTTCTACCTCGCCCTACGTGACTCACCTCCTGCGCTACCTCTTGATGGCACTCTTTGCCCTGGGGTCGCTGGGCTTCTTCTACTCGGTGAACTACGTCTTCAATGACATCCTCCAGCCACACCAGCAGGTACGTATCAAGATTGCCCTCGGCATCGAGAGCGACCTCAAGGGAAGGGGTATAACGTAGACCAGTCGAAGATAGCCATTGGCTCGGGGCTTGACGGGCAAAGGCTTCCTCAAGGGGACGCAGACGAAGCTCAACTACGTCCCCGAGCAGGAGACGGACTTCATCTTCTGCACCGTGGGCGAAGAGTCGGGCTTCATCGGTTCGACTCGCTCTGCTTGGTAGCCTATGCCATCTTCATCCTGCGCATCGTGGCCTTTAGCCGAGCGGCAGGCGACGCGCTTCGGCGGGTCTATGGCTACATGTGGCATCGATCTTCCTCTTTCCACCTCTTCATCAATGTGGGGATGGTCTTTGGGCTTGGTCCCGGTCATCGGCATCCCCCTACCCTTCTTCAGCTACGGAGGCTCCTCGCTGTGGGGCTTCACGTTCCTGCTTTTCATCTTCCTCGGCATCGATGCACGGCGCAAGCTGCACACCGCACGCCAAAGGAACACCACTACTACCCACGTGGTAGCTCGCCACACTATTACAGACTCTACTGATGAAAAAGACCTGACCTACAAAGGCAGCCGCCAGCCGTCTGGATGAAATCGTTCGCCGTATCGAGGGCGAAAATCCCTGACGTGGACGAACTCACTGACCTCGTGAAGGAGGCTGTCGAGCTCTCAGCACTGCCGTGAGAAGCTCACGCAGGCGGACAAGCAGCTCACCAGCCTGATGGCGCAGCTCAGCTGAAGACCCCCAAGTCGAAGGCTAATGGCACCGCACCGCTATGCCGTCATCGTGGCTGGAGGGCGGGCTACGTGCATGGGGGCGGAGCTGCCGAAGCAGTTCCTTCCCTCCGAGGTGAGCTGGTCTTGATGCACACGCTGCGTCAGTTCGCCCCCGAGGTCGAGGAGCTCATCCTCGTCCTGCCAGCCGACCAGCAAGGACTGTGGCAGGAGCTCTGCACCCAGCATCAGTTCACCCTCCCCACCGCATCGCCGATGGCGGAGCGACTCGCTTTGAGTCGGTACGCTCGGGGCTGAGCAAGCTCCCCTGAGCAGGGACTGGTAGCTATTCACGATGGGGTGCGCCCCTTGGTATCGCGTGCGCTCATTCGCCGCACCTTCGAGGTCGCAGAGACGAGTGGTGCAGCCCTGCCTGCCCTGTCCCGTGACCGACAGCCTCGCGTCTCCTCGGCGAAGAGGGGCGAGCGAAGCCGTCGAACGTGCATGCTACCGTGCCGTACAGACCCCACAGACCTTTGACCTCAGCAGGCTGCATCGTGCCTACGAGCAGCCCTTCAGTCCGCTGTTCACCGATGACGCTTCCGTCTACGAGGCAGCGCACTTAGGGACAATTACCTTGGTCGAAGGCGAAGAGACGAATATCAAGCTCACCACACCGCGCGACCTGCTCTTGGCGGATTTGCTCCTTGACTAAGACCTCCTGCGATAGCTTCCTCTATGGCTCAAGACTTCCTCCTCACACCGCTGACCTACCTCCCAGGTGTCGGACCACGGAAAGCCAAAGTGCTGGCCGAGGAACTTGACCTATATACCTACCTTGACCTCCTGCATTACTTCCCCACGAAGTACGTTGACCGCTCACGCATCTATCAGATACGCGAGCTACGGGGCGAGATGCCGCACGTGGAGCTCCACGGCTACATCCGGTTCAGGAGGTGGCGAAGGCGCAAGAAAGCGGCTGGTGGCGTACTTCACCGATGGGACGGGCACGATTGAGCTCATCTGGTTCCGCCCTTGCCCTACATCCGCCAGCGGTATATCCCCGGGCAATCGTACTTTAGTCTTTCGGCAAGCCCGTCTACTTCAATGGAGCGTACAGCATCAGCCACCCTGAAATCGATGAGGAGGCGAAGGCTGCGCAGGTCATGGTGGGCTGATGCCCGTCTATCCCTCACCGAGAAGCTCACGCGCGCAGGGCTCAACAGCCGGCAGATGCGCCAGCTCCTCTACGTCCTCAAGGAGGCGTGCGTCCCCCACATCACCGAGACCCTCACCCCCAGAGATCATTGAGCGTGCGCGCCTGATGTCCCATGCCGAAGCCATCGAGCAGATACACTTCCTCGTGACGAAGGAAGGGCTGGAGGCGGCATCGTAGACGGCTCAAGTTCGACGAACTCTTCTTCATCCAGCTCCGTCTCCTCGGGATGAAGCGTGACCGCAAGGCAGCTTCTCCAGGCCTGCTCCTGCCCCGCGTCGGCGAGAGCGTGCATGGGCTCTACGGCAGCCTCCCTCGACCCTGGACCGAGGCGCAGAAGCGCGTCATCCGTGAAATTCAGACCGATGTGGTCAGTGGCCGTCAGATGAACCGACTCATCCAGGGGGATGTAGGAGTGGGAAGACGCTCGTCGCCCTCTTTCTCGATGCTCCTAAGCCTGGACAACGGCCATCAAGCGTGCCCTGATGGCACCCACGGAAATTCTCGCACGCCAGCACTATGCTTCGCTGAGCGAATACCTTGCACCGCTGGGCATCGAGGTGGGGACTACTCATCGGCAGCACGAAGAAGAAGGAGCGCACACGCCTGCTCCACGCCCTCAGCACGGGCGAGCTACGCATCATCGTCGGCACGCACGCCCTCTTAGAGCCCACGGTGCAGTTTGCGCACTTAGGTCTGGCGGTCATCGACGAGCAGCACCGCTTCGGGGTCGTCCAGCGGTCGGGGCTGTGGCAGAAGGGGCGAGCAAATCCATCCCCACATCCTCATCATGAGTGCCACGCCCATACCGCGCACGCTGGCGATGACGCTCTATGGCGACCTGGATATCTCCATCATTGACGAGCTTTCCGCCAGGGCGTAAGCCCATCGAGACCCTACCACCAAAGCGAGAGCGAGATGTATCGGGTCTATCAGTTCCTCGAGCAGCAGCTGCAGTTGGGTCGCCAAGCCTATGTGGTCTTCCCGATGATTGGAGGAGAGTGAAGAGGAGTCGATGCGCACATTAGACGAAGGCTTCCGCCGCTACAGCGGTCACTTCGCTCACCGCCGCCTCGTCCGTGTCCACGGCAAGATGAAGCCCGATGAGAAGGACGAAGCGATGCGCTGCTTCATCTCTGGCGAGGCGCAGATACTCTTTAGCCACCACCGTCATCGAGGTCGGTGTGAACGTCCCCAATGCCTCCGTGATGGTCATCGAAGGGGCGAACCGCTTCGGGCTGGCGCAGCTACATCAGCTCCGTGGCCGTGTAGGGCGCGAGTGCCAGTCAGAGCTACTGCATCCTCGTCACAGGGCGCGAATTGGTGAAGATGCCAAGCGCCGCATCGCTATTATGGTCGAGACCAATGACGGCTTCGTCATCGCCGAAGAGGATATGCGTCTGCGTGGCTTTGGGAAATCGATGGTACGCGTCAGAGTGGTCAGCAGCTCAGCCTGCGCATTGCCAATCCCGCCCTCGATGGGGCTATGGTGCAATATACCCGCACGCTGGCCGAAGAAATTCTCAGCGAAGACCCCGACCTCCAGCTCCCGAAGAACGACATCCTCCGTCGTCGCCTCCACGAAATCTACCACGAGCGACCCTTCCTGGAGCCAAATCTCCCTAAGCTCCCTCCCTTCGCTCTCTGCCCTTTCTCGCCCTCGGTAGCGACTTGCACGCACAGAGGGCGAGACGCAGCTATCTGCTTCACGTGCAAGCGGTATTGCTCCGCACTCCGACTCAATCAGTAGCTCAGCGCACGAAGCAATACTGCTTCGCTCTATGACCATAGTGCCCGCCTGCGACGACTATTGCTCGTAGCACCTTCTCCCCACCACGCCACTCTATTTCTCCCGAGCAGAGTGCATCTAAGAGAAGCAAAAGGGCAGGAAGCAAAGCCACTTGGGGCACTTTTCCGTACTTTTGTTGCGCCCTCAGCGGGCTATTTTCCACAAGCAGACCAATGAGCATCCGACCCCAAGACATCCAGATAGCCGACTACGACTACCCCTCGCCCGACGAACGGATCGCCAAATATCCCCTCTCGACCGCAGCAGCTCCAAAATTGCTCCGTTACCAAGGAGGAGACATCGAGGAATTTACCTTCCGTGACCTCCCTCGCCTCCCTGCCTGAGGGGCGCAGTGCCTCGTGCGCAACAATTCCAAGGTCATCCGTGCCCGTCTGCTCTTCCACAAGGAGTCAGGCGCACGCATCGAGATCTTCTGCCTCGATCCAGCCGCTCCCTCCTCCTATGAGCTGTCCTTAGGCGAGCGACATCACTGCTCGTGGCACTGCCTCACAGGCAAACGCCAAGCGCTTCAAGGAAGGACGAGCCTGACCCGCCTCCTGCATCGCGAGGGCAAGGCGAAGTGACCCTGACGGCTACACGGGGAGCGAAGAAGGCGTCATCCACTCTCTTGGGACAACGATGCCTATACCTTCGGCGAACTCTTAGAGCTGATGGGCATCCTTCCCATACCGCCCTATCTCGGGCGTGAGACGGAGGAGCAAGACCTCACGACCTATCAGACCGTCTACGCTGCGACAGAAGGCTCTGTAGCGGCTCCTACGGCAGCTTGCACTTCACCCCTGTGGTCTTTGACGAGCTACGCGCGCTCAGGGACGGAAGTCTCTGATGTGACGCTGCACGTCGGAGCTGGTACCTTCCGCCCGGTCAAGGTCGACCATATCGGCGAGCACGAGATGCACGCCGAGCTCATCAGCGTGAACCGCACCACCCTCCTTGCTCTAAGGGAGCACGTCGGTCAGATCATCGCCGTGGGGACAACGAGTGTACGCACGCTGGAGAGCCTCATCACTTAGCCATCACGCTGCGCCGTCATCCCGACACGCCGATGAATGCCCTGCACGTAGAGCAGTGGTTGCCCCTACGAAGAGGCTCCCTGATGAGGAGCTGACGCCCACCGAAGCCCTCGACACGCTCCTCAGCTACCTGAGGCGCAGGGAGAAGCGCATCTGGTCTTCCCACGAGCATCATCATCGCGCCCAGCTACCGCTATCGCCTCATCCGTGGGATGGTGACGAACTCCACCAGCCACACAGCACGCTCCTCTTGCTCATCGCAGCCCTCTCATCGGGGACGACTGGCATCGTGTCTCATGACGGGCACTGACGCACGGCTTCCGCTTCCTCAGCTACGGCGACAGCTCCTCTCCTCCTGCCGTAGCATAGCCGAGAGCCTCCATTAGCAAAGCGCCTCCCGCCTGAATAGGCGGGAGGCGCTTGCCTTATATGGGGAGGAAGAAGTGCTCCGCTACTTCTTCTTAGCCCCAGTAGAGTGGCGTGAAGACCTCTATCCTTGTCAGCACCACCGAGGTACCTTAAGCGCAGATTCGTAGCCGGGCTTGTTGCCGTTTCCGATGCTGCAGAGGCAGAGGCGCGCTGTGGATAGTAGTCGACAGCTACGGTAGAATAGCTCGATGCCGTCAGCTGAGGCATGTTGTCCAGCGACTCTCTACGGCAGGCGTTTCGAAGAAGGGCAGACCCAGACGTGCGGTGGTCATTCCACGTCCTCATGGGCAGCCAAGGCGTGTTAAAGGGATGAACTTCTGCGTGATGATCTTCGTCAGGTGGTCGTTCATAGCCTTCTTGTAGAGGCGGCTATTCTTATCGGGATAGTGGTAGGTGTAGTCCTCCATCCGCTCCGTATAGCCGTTCTTACACTTCATCGTCACGGTAGCTGCGGGCTCTGTCGTGCGATCCCATGCTACAGAAGTACCCACACGGCTGCAGCCTCCGAGGTAAGGTACTCGTCGACGAAGCCAGCACCCTGGTAGGCGAAGCTCGCACGGATACCTCTTCATAGGCTTTCTTACCTGACATAGGTACTGTCCAGTCACGCACAGCAGCTTCGGCGATGAGGAAGTACGTCTCCCATTCGGCGAAGAAGATACGCTTGCTGCGCTATTGCGGTACTTATTAGCTAAGCGAGGCATCGTGCCGACCTGCAGCAAGTCATTGATCGCATAGAGGTCACTCCTAAGCTCCATCAACCCACGCATTCCACGTGTAGCGCGTATCGATGGTCTTGAAGTCCTTATCCTTATCATCAGCCTGCTTGAGCTTGTATTCCGTCGTCGTAGCACTCTTATTCCACGTAGGATAGAAGCTGAAATCAGGATTTTCCGTATCGCCCGTGATGATGAAGGTCTTGTAGGCACGTGGGTCGATGGTACCAGGAAGACCATCCATATAGAAGCCAGCCGAGGGGTCGGTCGTCTTCAGAGGGAAGTGCTTATCGTAGCGTACCCCAAGGTAGTTAGCTTCCTTGATATGACCTGCATAGCGTGCATCCGTGAGTTGCTGGCTCGACGCTACGCCACCGAGTCCGAGGACCAGGTTATTAGGTCGTAGAGATCCACTGGTGGTTCCACTCGACGGCTCATTACGCCAGTCAGGTCATCCCAACCATCCTTCTCCTGCACAGCGAAGCGCTGATCAGCATTCACGATACCACCAGCGGCGGCAGCTTCTTCGAAGTTCGCCTTAGCCGTAGCTTCATCGACTTCGGAGAGGCGCATCGCTAAGCGCATACGCAGGGAGTTAGCATGCACGCCACTTAGCTGCATCGTAGCCATAAGCTCCATCCAGGTCTTGACTTCCTTTAGGCAGAGTTACCTTGTCCTTAGACAAAGCAGCAGCGGCTTCCTTGAGCTCCCTTGAGCATAAAGGCATGTTTCCTTAGCACCTACGTAGGTGGATTAGCACCATCATAGCCATTGATAGCGACGACGCCGAAGTTGTCACACAGCCTCGGAGAGCATATAGGCACGCCAGATACGTGCTACCTGAAGCAGGTCATTGTCATAGGCGCGAGCTGAGCTAGCCTTGACACGCTGCTCGATGAGCGAGATAGCAGCGTAGAGTGGCTTGAGCGACTCGGTGGACATACGGCCATAGTAGTCGGAGCCCAGTCATCACTGAAGCCACCCACAGAGAGTCCAATTTCTACGATGCTGATGCCCAGCCGTCTTCCAGTAGAGGACGAAGGCACGCTCAGCGATATGGGGGTCTCTGCTGCGCTGCGATGATCGAGCGGCTGATCAGATACTCGAGTACTTGCTCCCGCGAAAGCAGCCGTGGATTGGTATTCACCCCATCGAAATCACGGCAAGCACTCATACCGAGGGGAAGCTGACAGCCGTGAGACAGCACAGAGGATTTTCGTCTTATTGTTCATAATCTATAGGGCTGTATAGGACTCAAAAACCGAGGGTAACATTGAAGAGGAAGGAGCGTGTCGTGGGTGAGGATGCGAACTCATACCCGTAGCGTTAGAGCCCGTAGCGAAGACCGATTCGGGGTCTACTCCATTCATATAGCCTTTGATCATCCATACATTGTTGCAGGAGAAGCCGAGCTTAGCCTTCGTGATAGGCGTGTTCTTCAGCAGGCTCTGGGGAGCGTGTAGCTCAGAGCTGATGTTGTGCAGACGCAGGCTGGTAGCATCGAAGATGTTTGCTCGTTGATACCGAGGTTACCACCACGGCCAGAGAGTGCACCCAGTAGTCCCTGTGGGCTCACTTCGACAGTATCTCTTGGTGTAGACCTTCGCCATCTACGACCTTCTCTCGATAGCTCCGTCGACGACGAACTTATCACGACGACCGTTGACCACTGTATTAGCAGCAGCACCGACAGCCTGCAGAGCGTGGTTCGTACCGGAGAACATCTTACCACCGAAGCGACCATCGAGGAGGAAACTCAGGTCAAAGCCAGCGAAGGAGAAGCTATTGGTCAGACCGACCAGGAGGTCAGGCTGCTGGTCACCGAGCTTTCTTCTCATCACCAGCCAAGGGCAGACCCTTTTCGTCGGTGATGATCTTACCATAGAGGTCGCTGGACTTATCTTCTACGCGCTTGTAGCTCGTACCCCAGATTTCACCGTACTTACCGCCTTCGCGAGCGATGATCTTGAGGTTGTCATACGTACCGAGGTTGTATTCGGTCACGGGCGACTCTACCCCACCACCATCGTAGAGCTTGATGATGCGGTTTTCGTTGTGCGAAAGGTTGAGCTGCGTATTCCACTTGAAGGCACCACCACGGAAGATATCCGCCGTCAGCATCAGCTCAATCCCTTTGGTTCTGGATGTTACCTGCATTGATCATCTTAGCTTCGTAGCCACTGGAAGGGTCCATACCGAGGCGGATGAGCTGGTTCGTAGCATTCGAGCGATACCAAGCGAAGTCGATACCGAAGCGGCTATCGAAGAAGCGCATTTCCAGTCCTAATTCATAGGACTTGATGAGCTCGCTACGTACCTTGTCACTGTAGAGCGTGTTGTCGACATTAGCCATCGTACCACCGAGCGGATCCTTTTTCGATGCGGTAGCTGCTGTAGAGCTGATAAGGGCTCGAGGTCGTTACCTACCTGCAGCAGCCGAAGCACGTAGCTTAGCGAAGGAGAGCCACTGAGGAGCCGTCACATCCAGCTTAGTGAAGCATATCGGTGATGACCAGCGAAGAGCTCAGCGAAGGATAGAGGAAGGAGCTGATTAGCCTTGGCCAGCGAAGAGGACCAGTCGTTACGTAGCGTACCATCGATGAAGAAGTAGCCGTCCCAGTTCAGCTGTGCCGTACCGTGAGAGCGAGTTGATCTTCTTGTGGCTGTACGTCTCGGTATTGTCGGGCTTATCGGTACCGTTGTTCAGCGAGAAGAGGTTAGGCACGATGAGCTGACCCTACTCTACCACGCAGTCCGGTGTGCTTGCGCTCCATAAGGTTACCCCGAAGGAGCCCGAAGCACCGAGTTTACCTCAGAGGCAGTCACAGCTGTGCCGATAAGAGGAAGCTGTGTTGTTTTCTAGAACGTGATCTGCTCCGTCTCATACTTACCGCCGCCACCTACGATAGGCGAGCCAGCATAGGTCTTACGCCTCGATGCGCGTAGAGTACTGGTCAGGAGCCCACACGCAGCTCAGCGTTGAGCCAGTCGGTGATCTTATACTTCAGAGCTGCGCTGATGAGGAAGCGGTCACGCGTATCGCTGTTGAGGTTGTACTTGCTTGCCCAGTAGGGGTTGGTCTGATTGCTCGCCCCTGTACCAACGCATAGCACCCTGTGGCGAATACGTGCATCGGCGAAGTCACGGATGTCCATACTGCGAGGGAGTGCGTACATGGTGTAGAAGGCGTTCGAAGCGTTCGAACCATTCAGCGGACGGTTCTGCACGAAGGAGCGGATGTACTGCACCTTCGTATCGGTGCTCCAGCGGTTGTCTGGGCCGAACTTCGTCGTGGTACGCAGCGTCATATTCTGTACGACCGAGCGAAGCACTGGGATGTGGCTCTTTATTGTCGGTACGCGTCAGAGACGAGTAGATAGACGTGCGGTCATAGCATCTGAGAGAAGGCGATGTTCTCCGTCAGGTCAATGCCCGAGTGGAAGTAGTTACCTACATTGTCATAGGCACTCATCTTGGCCTTCGTGCTGTCCCACTTCGTATATTCTTGACCTTCGATGCGAGGACCCCAGCTGGAGGAAGCATCGTTCTTATAAGCCCCTTCCGTACCTTTGACCGAAGTGGCTCTGGAGCTTAGGCACCATGAAGAGGCGTTCAATCCTACCGAAGAGGGAGATCGTGACGCCGAGGCCGTTGTTCTTGCGACCGCTCTTGGTGATGATCTGGATGACCCCGTTACCAGCACGAGAGCCGTAGAGGGGCAGCTGCAGAAGCCCCTTGAGCACGGTCATACTTTCGATATCTTCGGCATTGATATCGGAGAGACCGTTACCCATATCCGCCTCTGGATCCAGAAGTCATTGTTGGATGAACCGGTTGTGTTGTCCATAGGCACACCGTCGACGACGATCAGGGGCTGGTTGCTTCCCGAGAGGGAGCTACTACCACGCAGGACGATCTTCGACGAAGAACCTGGGGCTGCTCGATCCCTTGATGATCTGGATACCGGATACCTTCCCCGAGAGGGCGTTGGTGATGTTGGGCTCACGCACAGCCATCAGCTGGTCACCCTTGACCTCCTGCATGGCGTAGCCGAGGGCTTTCTTCTCACGGCGAATACCGAGGGCGGTGACGACGACACCGCTGAGCTGCGTCATCTCATCCTCGAGGGTGACGGTCAGAGCGGTACCCGTCCAGCGCATGGTCTGGCTCTTGTACCCTACACAAGTGATGGTGATTTCGGAGCCGGACTTGACTCCACTAATAGAGAAGTGCCCCTTCAAATCAGTAAGCGTTCCCTTACTCTTTGCTTGGCCTTTGACCAAGATCGAGGCACCGATGATGGGCTCACCTTTCGAGTCACGCACGACACCCGTCAGGGCACCATTGCGGTCTTGGCTCTGTGCCATGGCGGTCACAGCCGTCGTGGCAGAGGGCTTGCTCCAGGGCGAGTCCTGGCAGCGAAAGACCCACAAGGAGCACGCTGCAAACAGTCTTCATTCGTTTCATAGGCTTGTATCTTGTTAGCGATAATTGCTGTCCGATAAATCGTTCAGCTTAGGTCTAAATCAATAGGGGCTGGGGCACTGACCTGTATTTTTCCACTACAAAGTCAACCATAGTATTGATCTTCGTAAAGGGGAAAATACCCCTTGCGGCATCACTGCTTTTTGTAGCTAGTAAAATAGCGATAGTCTTTACACTGCCCTCTCCCACATGGAGAGAGGACAGTGTAAGGCTATCTTCAGATAATGGTTTAGACGACTATAAGGAGAGTCTGCGAAGCGGACTCTCCTTAAGGGTACCCCTTAAGTTTTTCGAAAATCGCACTGGAGGTCAGCACTCCATCCATCAGCTTATTCGTCTGTACTTGTAAAGGCAAAGATAAGATTATTTTTATATAGCTGTAAGATCTTCGTCTCGCTCGGCAAGCTCTGCACAGATATAACGTCATGGTAGCGCTCACGAAGGTAAGAAGGGCGATATACCGACAAGCTAAACAGCTATGGCAAAGCAGACGGACTCAAGTGGCGGAAGTACACAATCAAAGCAGTAGTGGTCGGAGATGAAAGCAGTAGTGGTCGAGGGCAAACCAGCACTGCTCGAGCTCCGGAGCAATAGTGGTTTGATCACAAAGCAGTACTGCTTCGGGTGGTGACCTCCTACTCCAAGGATGAAGGAGGTAAATACAGTCCCTTCTCACGGAAGAGACGTAGGTCTTCCTCCTGAAGATCGAGGTCTTCTATCGGTACGCACTCATAGCGGTCATTGAGGTAGGCGCTGCCTCCACAGAAGTGCGCATTGACGACCGACAAGTCATCACGCCTGTAAGAGGTGCGTATGCCTGCCAACTCAGCTAGCGTATGGAAGACCGAATTAGGAGGAAATAGCCCTCTCCTCTATTCGTCCGTCCCGTGGCAAGAGCTTCGGGTGGGCTTCCTCCACCGCTTATCCCCCAGATGAGGAGTGGCACATGCAGCTGGTAGTACGACACATCAGGCGAAGAGTGCGGGAAACGCTTCCGCTCATCGTCATACACATCTTCCCGTGGTCCGATATGTAAAGCAGCGAAGCAGGACGATCACCCTCCTCAAGCAGACGTATCACCGAGGAGACGAACTTATCCGTCTGGCGCACGGCATTGTCGTAGGCATTGCGGAGATTGAGACTATCTCGCTCCGAACCTGAATAGCGACCCTTCACGGGGAAGAACGCCTCTTCCTTCGGATAGCGGTCTCGGTAGCTGAAGTGACTGCCATAGGTGTGCAGCACCACGAGGAGCTTCGGATGATCGCTCGCCAGAGTCGCTGCAGGTGGGGAGCATATCGCTATCATAGAGGCGACGCTTCTTATGACGCAGCTCCTTGCGTATGGGATGATGCTCATCGCCCTGCATTGCGAAGAAGTCCACGTAGCTGTGGTTGCCTGGCTGGTTGGAGATGAAGGCGGTGTAGAAGCCTGCCTCACGGAAGGCTGCAAGGATCCCTTCTACCCGAGGAAGCCGATCAGAGGAAGCAGCATCGGCAGGCGAGAGAATGATAGGCACGCTCTGTAGGTCGTATTCGACTGCGTCAGCACATCAGAGAAGGCGATTAGCGCACCCCGCACGCTGCAGCGAGTCCAACTGAGGAGTCGTCGGGCGCGGATAGCCGTAGAGACTCCAGCTGCAGGCGCGCGAAGTTTCTCCCTATGACCAGAACATACACCTGCGCTCGTCCTTCGCTCGCTCCGAAGTCGCTCCCGCAGCAGAAGTCCTGGCTGGTGCGATCGTGAGTGCAAGACTCTCATAGAGCTTTTGTCGTAGCCAGATACATATTGTAGAAGACGCTCATCGGGTAGACTTCCGCCCGCAGATGGACGTAGGGGAAGCGGCGCTTTGCCCCGAGATAAATAGGGCATGCGGTGAGCAGAAGGAGTATAGCTACAAGGGCGGTACGACGGCGGAAGCGTGCAGTAAGCCCTCCCCTACTCCGTGCCGAGATGGTCGCCACCACAAAGGTAGAGAAGTAGAAACCCACGCTCCCGAAGATGGGCCAGAGGATGTTAGAGAGCAGTTCGCCAGCTTCATCGGGCTCAGAGGTAAAGAGGTTGAGGAGCATATCTACCGCCACCACCGACCCACGGAAGATGGTCAAGAGCACCAGCTGGAAGGCATGGAGCAAGACCAAAGCAAAGAGCCCCCAATAGATGCGCCCTGGACGGCTGGCAAGCAGCAGGAGCATATACACCGAGCATCACCAGTATAATAGCACGCGCCATACCACCGCCAACGGCATCATCAGCGAGAGGACGATATTCGGGAGCAGAAGCCCTGCCAACAGGAGCCAGTAAGCATGTCGCTGGTCTAAGTGATTGATCACAGCCTTGAACCAATACCACAAACGCATACAGATCGATGATTTCACCTAATTATCTTGATACATCACCTCCCCACTCCCCTACTCGTGGTGGTAAGGTTCGCCCCTGAGGATGGTCTGCGCACGATAGAGTTGTTCCACAGCTGAAGAGGCGCACCATCTGATGGAGAAGGTCATTTGACTCAGCGACACACGATCATCGGCACGCTTATAGACCTCGTCCGAGAAGCCATAAGGCCCTCCGATGACGAAGACCAAGCGCCGTGTCCCCGAGACCATCACACGCTCTATATACGAGGCGAAGGCAGTGCTGGAGAACTCCGTCGCTTTCTCATCGAAGAGCACTACCCTATCCGAAGTATTTATCTGGCGCAGGATCTCCGCACCTCCATCTGCTTCTGTAGCTCGGGGGTGAGCTTGCTGGAGCGGCGTATGTCGGGGATGATTTGCAGGCTGAAGGGCAGGTAATGCCCCAAGCGATCTGCATAGAGCTTTGTGAGCTCTTCGATGGCGCGGCTATCGGTCCTGCCTACGGCTAGAGAGAAGGAGGTGCATCGGAGAGAGGTAAAGAGTAAATAATCAAGTGGAGGAGCTGATATCACGACAGACCCATCAGGCTTTCGCTACCCACAGCGCATACCGCAGTGGCGAAGTCTAATGGGTCTGTTATCTAGCGGCAAGCTACCACCAGCAGACTTAGAAGGGCAGGTCGTCAGCAGCGCCGACAGAGCCAGCAGGAGCGGCGGGAGCTGCAGGGAGCAGGAGGTGCAGGCACACCAGAGCGACAGGAGCCGAGAGCTGAGGAGCGCATGCTGCAGGAGCAGGAGCATGACACCAGGGAGCTGGATGCCCTGTACCACGTTCCAAGCACGTACATCGGTGTACCAACGGCCATTGAACTCGCGGCTCTCTACGTCGATAGATACCGTTACTTCTTGTCCTACCTGCAAGGGAAACTTGTTCACATTATCCCCGAATAGATTGAAGCATACCTTACGTGGGTACTGCGTGCCGAGGGTTTCGAGGATATATTCTGCTTTCTGCCAGGATTACCAGCCCTACTGGTGCCACTCTGCAGGGGGAGTACTTGGACGATTTTGCCGATTAGTTCCATGGGGAGTATCTTTATCTATAATGATGATTTATTGCGTTTAGCGGGGGCGGAAGCCGATGATGTGGCGCACCTCATCGATGGTCTTCGCAGCGGACTCACGCGCCTTCTCTGCACCGATACGAGCGACACGAGCGAGTAGCTCCTTATCGCCCTGGATGTCGAGGATGCGTTCACGAATAGGAGCGGCAGAAGGCGTTGATGTCGGCAGCGAGCTGCTTCTTCATATCTCCGTAGCGGATGGCGCACTCGTTGTAGAGTCCATCGAAGTGCTGATAGACTTCGGGCGTGGAGACAATCTCCATCAGCGTGAAGAGGTTCTGAATAGGCTCAGGCTTCTCACTGTTGGGCTCAGTAGGACCAGCGTCTGTGACGGCGCGCATCACCTTCTTGGAGATGGTCTTCTCGTCGTCGATGAGGTAGATGGCATTGCCTTCGCTCTTGCCCATCTTCCCGAACCATCGAGGCCGGGCACCTTTGAGAGCGCGCTCGCCGAGGAGAATGACTGAGGGTTCGGTGAAGAAGTCCACGCCGTAGATGGTGTTGAAGCGGCGAGCGAACTTACGCGCCATCTCCATATTCTGCTCCTGGTCCCTACCCACGGGCACCTTGACGGCCTTGTGCATGAGGATGTCGGCAGCCATCAGCGAGGGGTAAGTGAGCAGCCCTGCGTTGACGTTGTCGGGCTGCTGGCGTGCCTTGTCCTTGAAGGAAGTTGTACGCTCCAGCTCCCCGAGGTAAGCGTTCATATTGAGATAGAGGTAGAGCTCCAGTACCTCACGCACATCGCTCTGCACGTAGATGGTCGCCTTCTCGGGTCAATACCGCACGCCAAGTATTCGGCGAGGATGGTATTGGTGCTACGGATGATATCATCGGGATGCGGATGGGTGGTCAGCGAATGCCAGTCAGCGATGAAGAAATAGCAGTTATACTCATGCTGCATCTGTGTGAAGGCACGTACAGCACCGAAGTAGTTACCTAAGTGAAGATTACCTGTGGGCGGATTCCGCTGACTACTGTTTTGCATCGTATGAATAGCTCTAATCTATAATGTGGTCTTATATAGCTTACGAAGATAGCTAATAATTCACAATCCGACCCTGCACGTTTGCACATTGCCAGGGTTGCACATTCCACCATTAAGTGCAACAGTGAGATAAAAATATCCAGAGGGGTTATTACCTCTGGATAAGAGATCCAAGAGACTTACATTTGAGACCATTGCGTAAGCCCCCTTTTTCGCCCCCTCTACCTTCAATTCTTGGCTGTCCGAGGCAGAAAAGTGGAGTAAATGTAAGGCTTGTGCAATGGTCTCTCTGTGTAATTGTATGGTGATATATAGCTTACTCAAAGACCTCTTAATGATCTATACCTTTGAGATTTCGTATACTTTCCATTTGTCTACACCTGCATAGATTGCCTTTTGCATGACGACAATCAGAAGAGACATTATACTTCTGTAGAATTTCTTTGGGAACATAACACCCTTCAACAAAGGCGTAATCAGGTTCTTCATATACATATTCGGTTCCGTAATCATCTTCGTAACGATAGTATTTAAGTTCCATAATTCCCTCAACCTCTTTAATCAGAGCGCTATTGATCTCATCAGTTGCTTCCGCCCTAAGTACCTCAATTACCTTCTTCTTGGTCATCTGACCCCTTTTTCGGCTCAATCATTCTTACGTAGTAATAAATCTTGATGAAATCTCCAATCCCTGGACGTAATGTCGTCATCAAAATGGAGAATGCCTGAAATTTTTCCCTGGCCCTAAAACAAAATGGAATAATTGTTTTCTCTTCGTTCACATCATCAACGGCAACTATCCCTACATTTAAATTGGATGAGAGCTTCTGATTCATCGCATTTCTTTGGATATCTTTAACGAAGATCCTGTCAACGTCTTGCACTCGCTTTGTATACTGCCTAAATGTAACAAAAATCGCCTCTTTCTAGAGTCTGTTTTTCAAAAATGATCGTATACGACAGTAGAGTCCGATGAATAGATATGATAAACCTTCTTCTCCTTGTTGACATACTGGATGTAACCATATATTTTAATGGAAGCGAGGACCAATCAGAGCCTTCGACCCTTCTAGGATTAAGGGTCTGTATCTGGTTATTGTTTCTCTTTTAGAGGGATCATTCCAATACTTTCACCTGGCGAGGTTTCTCAATTTGATCTTTGTAGAGTTTAAATTTCCAGACTTGCCCACAATGACTATTACCCTAAGGGATGGAAATGTAACCAGGTCTGTTTTTAAACTCTATAGTCCCTCCATCAACAAAGGTCATCATCACTTTGCCTTTATCATTTTTCCACTTCTTAACAAGAACCATTTTCTGTATAAGGGAGATCAGCATAAGCATAGTCTTCCGCTATTAGAACATTCTCTCTATAGAAAGATTCATTCTTGTCCTTAGGTGAAGTTGTTGAGGAACATTGCCTTTGCAGGTCTTCAAGTCCAGCATCAACACGCCATTGCTTTCTCTGTATAATGCTTCATATCGTTCGAGTTCAAACATCGCATTTTCATGATTTCTTAGCTGTGATTAGCTGTCGTACCAACTCTAATCGTATTTTACCAATGAAATCTTCATTCTTTTCAAGGCTAATAGCCTTACATAAAAGCGATTTTCACACCTGGTTCATCACAGCACTCTGCAAATTCACTCCAGATATAGTATTTATCACCCATCTTCAGACAGAGGGTTCTATAGATGTTCTTTGCATCTTCCTTTTGCCTAATCCGTAAATAAAGTAATGCCTTTGATCGGATGAGTTGAGTCGTCATCAGAAAACTCTCAATAGCGGTGCTATAAAGATCAATTAGCCATTGCAAGTCGCCAATCTGTGTTTCTGAAAGGCTTTTCAATAGCCTCACGTACCCTCTTTAATGATCTAATCGCTATTGAGTTGATATACATTTCCATCCTTCCCTTTTTCTCTCATCCCAGTCGTCTCTCGTAACTTTTGGGGATTCCACTGCTTGAAGAAATTATAGAAGCATGCATCATTACCCTTCATTATACGATTCGCAAGCCCAAGCACTTGAATGGGATGATGATGCAGGAGCATCAGGAAAGAAAGCAAATACCTTCAAAAGGCTCCAGATTGATTCCTTCACACCTTCCCCAACACAACGATGTAACTTCCAGAAGTAACCTTCTTTCAACATTGCGATGAAGTCATCTGTACGAAAGAAGTTTAACAACCTTGAAGTTCATCAAGTGGATAGTCTACAACTGCTTTGAGCTATTCTGGACATCAAGGATGGAATATCTGCTCCATCCCTTTTAAGCTGTCATCAAAGTCAGAGCTCCTATATTATCTAGTCCCCAGAGGCGAAGAGAAATGAAACTAACTTAAAAAGATCATCCTAAGCTTGAATACTTGAGTGCAATATGTCAATATCTGTGAGTGAAGAAGGGACAGTCGTTCATTTTCAAGATAAATATAATTTCGTAACTGAGAGTGCGAGCCTCCACCGACTTCTAAAGTGGTTAAACGATCCTTAAGTAGCGATACATGGTCCATCCATAGCTCGTGCCATTCTTTTCGGCAAATGTCCTTCTGAGTGAAGTTGAGAAAATATCTTCATGCACGATCATTATTCCCATTCTTACTGAGATTTTGGGCTTCTTGGATCTGGTTAAAATAGGGATGCATGGTCAGTTGCAATTCCTGCCTCTTTTGATGATGGTTCTTGTAAAGTCATCACATTCTTCATCATAAGCGTCAAAAGTGTAAGTCTGACAACTCCTAAGAATCAAGCTGGCACCTTCATTATTTCCTGGTGCTGTTCTCTTTTAAAGATGTCAATAAGAGTCCATGCATAGGTCTTTAGTACATCTTGATTTGTATTGTCTTGACGCTAGTAAAATCTTCGGCTCTTCGTCTTGTCTCATCTAAATGTCCTTCCCTCTGAGTGCGTAGATTTCACTAGAAGCTGAAGGTGTAATCATTATTCTTCGCTGTTGTACTTGACATTGATTAGCTACTGTTATTTGTTTATAAATCGCTTTGAGTTTGTATTTTTCTAATTTTCTCAGTGATGATATCATCATCAGAGATTTCAAAACTCTATGTTGGTTATAAACCCTTTAGTATTGTTCTCTAGGTTTGTACCATACCATAGCCTCAGCATTGCGCTTCCTTGCTAGAGGTTGCCTTGCAGTTAATTTGGTGGTCCTTATTTGACACCACTCTATCTCGATTCGGGGACTCTTTCATTTGCTCCACAAATGATAGAAATACTTCAGAAATATATTCAGGGCATTGAGTTGTCCTAATAGACATAGGTCAAAAGAACAAAACAGATTCGATGGCCTCACTAATTATCATTGAATCCGCAATCGTCATTGCGTTCCAATGTGATAGAGGAGACACCAACTTATCTTTTAGCTCCTTTTATTGTGAACGTTAATAATAAATTCCTTCTCCTTTGAGGCGTTAGGAATACTGCCTTTGTTTGATAATCGCTACAAGTCTTGACTTCTCTTAGAATATAGTTGTGGGCTTCGAGATTCTTAGCCAATTCATCAGATGGCAGCAACTACGCTGGTGTTTTCCAATTTGACAACTCTCTCAAATTGAGGTGGAACTTCATACGTATCAAAAAGTAGAATACGTTTTGAGCTGCTGATTCCAGAATCTTTTTCGCTTATTTTGCAATCCATGAATGGTGGATATATCTTGCTGGGTAATGAAAAAGGAGCGTGTTGATGTGCTGATAGCACTATATAACCAACGGAAGTATGAATCGTTTTTAACTCCATCGTTTTCAGTACGTGTCTCTTTAGAATAACGTTCTCAAAAATCTGAACCTACCGCTTTGTGTACAGTAAGAGCCCAAGCATATTTTAGTATATAAAGCATTAACAAGAGGATCAGACCTCTTGCCAATCTTCGAATGAAAATCCTCATATTCGTCATAGAACTGCTTTCAGTAGGGAGCGTGCGTCACTTGTTGTTGAGACTTTATTTTCTGTCTTTTCGTGACTATATGATATGTGTATCATGTCTCAATTGCAGATTGTTCCATCTGACGACAGTTCTTGATAAGCAGAATTAGATATCAACTTTTGGTAATATTCACTACTCTTAAAAAGGCTTATTCTTTTTCAACTCAGCAATCCTTCTTTGAACGAAGATATTTACCGCAATTCTCCTCTTTAGATAACTCTTCTTCATACGACAGAAAATTATCCAGAGCCGATTTCAAGATTTCTCCGCTCAAGCTAAGGCTTTTTACGGATATCTTAGTGAAAGATAAATGAATTGGTTTTGCTACTCCTTTGAGTAAAAATCTCTTCTCTATAATATTCTCGTATCCCTAGCACAGTAAAGTACATTCCATTCAGTATGCGTTTGGGAATGCCAAATCCCGTTGCATCGGGAATAAAGACATTGTTATTTGAGATGATTAGATCTCCAGGAGCAAGTTTTTCCCCATTCTTCAGGCAATTCTTCTTTATCCATAGGTTTACCTTATGACAATCGCTCTTTTGTAAAAATAACATAGCGTTTTGAGGTTCCTGACTCGAATGAAGAACTGAACCTATTCTTCATCTTTGTAAAAATATCTCATCTTTGTTAACCTTAACAATGGAGCCATCTTTTAAATGGATATTGAAGGTTATTGAACACCTGGTCATTCATACTTTTTAGCCAGGGACTTTCTCAGAGTGTCTTTATCTGATTCTTGCGAGTCCATGATTGGCTGAAGGTAATAGTGGATAACTCTCGTCCCACATATTTTTCTTTAGATTGGGAACGTTTATAGTGAGCTCATCGTTTGAACCAAAAGAGAGTATGTATGGCACCAATGAAGACAATTTTTCCTCTGGGATGACGGAACGGCAAAACTAATAAAATCTTCTAGGAGTCGTCCCGAACTCAAAAGCGAAGTAAGTCCGTTTGCGATAGGCTACGGCTTATAAGGTGTGCATCATATACAATTAACAATGCACGCTCATCCAAACCATGATGCTGATCTTAAAGGAAGGACCTGTGGGTGCAAGTCATCTTTTATCTTTATCTTTACTTCGCCTTTCGTCTTCTCCAGGATTGTTTTTAGTGGCTTCATTTTCCTCCATAGATAAAATGAATAAAAGGCTGGTTGCTTCAATTCCTCGAGAGAGAAGCCGACGACTAATTCGATTAGAGTGACACAGACCAGTGAACTTTCGGGGATCTCATAGCTATCAGCGATTGAGAATAAGTATTTAGCCCAATTATCACGCTCATATACATCCATTGAAGCAAGAACTAAAATGTCATTGTTCTCGCTTTGTACAAAGGTATCAATAGTCTTTTCGCATCATTGCCAACAATGACATCTTTTCTTTGTGAATAATTTTTGTATTCACATCATACTCGGACATACTGTCTGCAGGAAAAATACTTCGTACTAGCTTTATCAATATCCTCGTCAAATGTCATTGTCATTATTTAAATCATAAAGCAATGCTCCCACCTCGCACTCTTGTAGAACCTTGTAGTATGGTATTCTACCTGAACTTGATTTGTCAATTCAAGTGGACCTGACAAGATGTTAGCGACACAACCCCAGAAGTGTTGATTTTTGTCTAAATACAGAGTTGTGCCCAACAATCTCCCGAGCATTTCTGTAAGATAACAGCTGCAAGTATGGACTTTAAGAAGTGAGCCCCCTGCTTAACTTCAATGAATTGATGGTCAGATGACTTCTTATAAACCATGGTTGCTTTAAACTCATCCTCCCTTTAGGGAGATTCAACTGACCAGAATAATTTTTAAATCAATGATTACAACCCCGCGATCATAGAATAAAATAGCATCGGCACGAAACGTCTGTAGTCTTCGTTGAAAGGATTACTAACTAGGATACCATTAAATTCATGCTTCTCGAACACAGTGTTCATAATCTCAACCAAGCGACGAAACTGTTCATTTTCATGGTTGCAGCTGGTTGGTGTAATACTTCTAAAGGCATACGAATGAAATTAAGGACTGCTTATTTATATATATAGAGGTCAGCACAACATATAATAGTTATCACTATCCTCACTATGAGGAGATAGTTTTGTTTTTGATGCTAACGATAGCTTCATTGTCATTTCAGCATATCCTCCGCAAAGATATTAATAACATTGGTAATATATGACCGATCAGGCAGGGCTATAACAAATTGCAATACACTAATAAACAGACCATTGCAGCTTTTCTCGTAATTAAAATCCAGGAGTCCCGCATAGTCAGATTGAAGAGAAGGGCGATGCCCGAGAAAGCACTGCATCGCCCCTTCCATAGAGGTGTAAGCACCGCCCGAAGGCAGCAGTCAGGACTCAACGCTTGATGAAGCGCAGCGTCTTCTTTCACCTCATACGCAGGAAGTATTGTCCCGCATTCAGGTCGGAGACGTTCGTTGAGGTCATCCCATCGGCCGACAGCTGTATCGTGCGGATCAGATGCCCCGAGAGGTCGAAGAGCTGCGCTGTAGCAGCCTGTAGGCGTCTTGATGGTGATTTCGAGACAGCTCTCGTGGAAGAGCTGGTATTCATCAGCCTGAGCTTCGTGGTGGGCTCAAGCTGCGAATTGCGGTTGTCCGTACCTTCATTCTTGGGGTTCTCCCTCACTTCGATGCTGCGGAAGCGGATGTCAAATGCTGGTGCAGACTTTTTTCCTGGCATCATATGGTCTCATCCTCCTCGTCATTGCGGCAGTAGTTTGCCGCACCGACGACTTCGAAGGAATACCACGGAGGTTCTCACGGAACCACTTTGCCACGCTCATCCTGGTAGTGGAGGATGATCTTATGGAGCCTCAACTTCAGGTCATATAGACATTGAATGCCAAGTCTCACATAGCCCTGGTATTGCTCGTGATAGCTATGTTCATCTTCTTCAGAGTCGCAGGACCACTACATCCCTGGCTGGAAGCCATCAGTGACATAGAAGCGGACAGGGACCACGATAATCCTGTGAGGCGACCAAGTAGAGGCGCATGAGAAGGCGTTATCAAATCCTCGTCTTCTTGACCTTAGCGTAGGACGAACCGAGGAAGCGACCCCCTGATAGAAGTTGCCTGTACAGGCTGTACAGAGACGCTTGCGAGGCTGTGGGTGGGTGTCGGCTTGGGCCGGCTTCTTCTGCAGTACCAGCGTACCCACAGGAGCCTTCTCCTGAGAGAGGCTTCGGTGAGGTGTCATCTCGCCCTTTTCATTCAGATAGCTGAAGCAGAGGCGATAATACCCAGGCTGGAGGGCAGCTATGAGGACATAGCAGGTCACTTCTGGTGGCTCGCACCAGCGACGAGCCCTTCGTACCTGAGGCACGTACCAGCTCGATAGGTGCACCTACTGACAGATCGCTCTATGCGCACGGCATGGAGTGCCATGGTGGAGTTGTAGGTGAGCTACCTGAGTTCATGACGGTGAACTTCACCGAGATCTTTTCATCCCCTTCTACCGCTGTGACACGCTCATCAGCCTGAGCCAAGGAGAGGACGTAGGTCCAGGCTCTTGTCGTGCCTGTATGGTGATGCTACCAGCCTCTTCGGAGAGGTACACCCACCGATTGCGTCTGGGCATAGTCTCGGGTGATAAGCCACATAGAGCTTATAGGATCCGGGCCTGTAGGTGGCGGAGAGGTCGACCTTAAACTCAACTTTTATTCGTGCGCTTACCAGCTATACGTACTCTGGTAGCGAGTATCGTCTTGCTGCTTTCCGCCGAAGTGGGCGTAGCGATACAGAGGGCTAATTCGCCGTAGTAGCCAAAGAAGTCCGAATTATTGATGCCCAGCGTCACGACCTGATCGCGCGCAGCCTGAAGCGTCGTCGGAGTAGCCGTGGAGGTGATAAGTAGTTTCTCTGCTGTGGCTGTGGCTTGGGCTAGGAGTAGAGTAGGCTGTGGATCTTCCTTAGCTGCGAGACGCAGATGGCAGATAGGCACATGTCATTGTGGTCGTCACGTACATAGCGGTTGCTTTCCTGCGAGATGCCATATCCTACGTAGAGCTTGTAGTCTCCATTGTCGAGTGGGGAGAGATCGAGCTGTAGGTCAATCGTCCGCTACCACGCGCCCTCAATGGTGTACTGCATCATTCTGATGAGGGCCACGTCCTTGTAATCACGGGAGTGGGTCGCCCAGAGGGCCAGCGAAGATACGTATCATCCCATCGTACTTTCCATTGCCCGTATTGCTCAGGGTGAAGGTCACCTTACCTCTTTAGCGCTTGTCGGGAGTCAGGGATAGGCGGCTGGCATCGCTGGTGATGCTTATCTTATATCCCTGAGGCTGAGGCCGTACATCGGGCTTAGGCTGTGGCTTAGAGGGTTGCCGGGACGGTCGGGGCAAGATAGCAGCATCTGCCGTCCATCGTCCGTATCCAGATCCATCACCACCACCGATACCTTCAGATCCCGCTGGTAGGACATCGAGGAGATACCACCCATTTTCCGAGCGTGACCATCCCCAGTCTACGTGTACGTAATTGTCTGCATATATCGACCATTGCGGGCGCGTAGCATATCCATCGAGGATGAAGCAGTGTCCACCGCCTTGCTGAAGCCAGCATAGACGACAGACCATAGTTCTCCAGTCATCAGTGACCCGGCTGCCACCACTGCGCATCGGTATATCTCTGGCGATTGATATGCTTCAATCCACTCTTGTACTCTGAAGTTCTTCACCAGGGATCGACAGCGTAGTAGATCCTGAGTACCGCTACACCATCTGCAGCACGCCCGAGCCCATACGGATGGAGTAGCCCACGTCACGCAGGAGTCGTCCGATGTTGTCAGCTTCGTCTTCGGGTGCAGGCTTCGTTAGTCTCACGATTGATACCACGGCCCGAGACAGCAGCCGGCATTTTCGTCCAGTCGTATCCCACTTTCGGTCGAAGTCGACGCTCAGCCAGTTGCCATACCAGTTGTATCCCGTACGTCCCTGAGGGCGATCAGGCCACTGATGCCAGCGCATGGCGGTAGAGATAGCGGTGGCGACGCACCCAGATGCACGGTGGGGTATGATTTTTCCCCGGACGGTCATGCGAGGGAATAGGCATTGAAGGGCCAGGACTGTCCCCAGGAAATAGCTTCGGAAGGACGGTCTGACGGTCGGAGCTGAGGCGCAGGAGGGGATGCAGCCCTACATTGAGGCTGGACTCGGAGGTGGAAGCACGGAGCGTCTGTCCCTGATCGGCGAGATGCTCTATAGCCCACTGCACCCTGCTCAGCATAGTGACCGAGGATGTAGCGCACCCCAGGATTGGAGGAGAGGGTTTTCGTCATCGAGCTGTCCTTCTTCAGCAAAGGCCAAGAGGGTCGAGGTACGGTCATCCCCAGAGACGACAGCATAGCTTCACCTGAGCCACGATTGATGACGTAGTAAAGGTTTGGGGTAGCCTCAGTCGCATTGAGGCTACGTGCTGTCGTAGCACTGACTGGAGCAGCTGGCTCAGTGTAAGTCAGCCGGCACACTCCAGCGGAGAGCGATCGTGCCCCACCATTCTTAGCGAAGGCTTGTTCGGCTATTTTCAGAGCCTGCGATGGGGTATAGGTCCTGCCCTAAGCTGTGCCCCATCCCCTGTAAGCAGGAGGGAGGAGAGCCCCAGCAGGCGTAGGAAAAGCTTCTACTCATCGTAGTGTATGGTACTAAGGTAAGAGACTAATGAGTCGTAGGGAGGGCTTCGTAATCGGGCTTAGTGACCTTGAAGTAGACACGTATCTCACGGTCCTTGTTCTGTCCCGTGACGATGACTTCATCTTCCCCTTAGAGACACGAGCGAGCAGATCCTCGATGGTCATCCCACAGGTATTGCGTGGGTAGTCGTGGGTACGGATGAGTCAGTGCTCCATGTTGATGCTGAACTCATTCTCTGGTTCAGGAAGTCCTTGATGCTCATATCATCGGGCTTCGTGATGGAGATACGGCGTCCGCCATCTGAGCCCATGAAGGCTGACGTGTCCCATCGCTCTTGAAGCGTATCTGGTTACCTTCCTCAATGTTGAAGATATTTTCCGAGAAGCGCTCTTGCTGCCAAGCAGCTGTACGTAGCCCGATCCCTCAGACCTTACTGCTATTGAACTGACCACCCTGTGCAAATCCTGTGACTTCGACCCGCATAGAGAGCTGCTTGAAGTTAGGTACGAAACGTACGCTCGGTGATCGGACATCTGAGCTGGAGACCACACGTGCCAGACCGTTGTCGTGCACGTAGCGCATCTGAAGGCTGATAGGAGCCGCTTCGTGCATGGGAAGAGGCTTGAGACAAATACCCTTGATCTTTTCAAGGGTCTGCTCCTTGATGACTGTGGAATGTCCACTGATAGATCCCCCGATGAGGGCGCGATATTCACACGCGTATTGGTCAGCACACGTTTGACAGCCAGTTCGGCCTTCACACTCAGGTCCACCTTCGTCTTGAGGAGGAAGTCCAGAGCAGCCTGCACATCGGTCAGGCTTTCATCGGTCTCGATGCTTTCGCCAGCACGATGCGCCCATAGTTGATATTCGACACATAGACCGGGCGAGTCTTACTGAGGATGGTAGGCAGATCGTTGGTGAAGCTATTGATGAGCGTAGTCCCTTTAGGAAGTCCATCGTGACGGAGTAGGTACGCTGGAGGAACTTAGCCAAGATGACGTTCTTAGCCTTCTTGTGCTTGATACCGAGGCTTGTCTTGAGGTCGAAGACCTTCGTCCCAACGGCTACACCGAGGGCATTGTTCCAGTCCCATCGTTGCCGTACATACATTGAGGCTGTACATCGTACTGGTATTTCTTTGTATCTCCCATCTCCAGCGAGCCAAGGCCTTGCGGTAGTCGCTCATGCGCAGGTGATCGATCGTAGTGGAGATTTCCTCGATCTCTCTGGATCTTCAGGTACCGTAGAGATGGAGATCGTGGTGGGCTCGGTATCGACACCAGAGATAGCCGCATAGCTTCCATTGGTCAGCGAGCTCCCATCCAGCATACAGCCTGTGTAGGCAATATCAATGGTAGGATCTAAGATAAGGGCTTCGTCGAAGGTCTGGGGAGAGTTCATACCAGCGTGTCGTGAGACATATTCGCCAGGAAGACCATTCTCTTGTCCAGGCTCCACTTGGGGCTTGTTGCCATTCTCTTCTACTTACAGGCACACCCTTCGTTGTCCATAGGGCGAGTTTCTGGTACAGACAGGACTGATCGTGCCCTTTAGAATAGTTAATCGTGTGTGAAGGGAGCTTGTAGCCCTTCAGCAAGTGCGATGATCTGAGCTTGATCTTTCTCTTTGAGCTGCAGACGACCATTTTTTCTCGGTAGATTGGCTTAGCGTATCCATCTTACAGGAGGGTAATACCGCTCATCAGGAGGCCTAATCCAAGGCAGAGCGTTAAGTGTTTCACACGCTATAATTATTTAAGTTCTTAATGATGCCAAAATATTCTCGGCACCGCAACACCGCTCCGTAGTCACCTATGAGGAAGGACCACAGCCAGTATCCGCGTGCAATAAGGGAATGCACGCTATCCACTGCGTTTTTGTCATAGGGGTATCAGGCAGGATAAAAATATCCAAAAACAGGGCGTTTGGTGCTCTTACTGGTAGCCATAAAGGTAGAAATAAATTCAAAACAGCAAATATCCAGGCAAATTGTTGTGTTCTGCCTCCCACAAGATATTTCCACGCTCTTCCTGCAGCAGATCAGTGATCACTATGAGGTGGGGCAAACCAACATTGGCTTTGCCCCACACCTATAGTGGTCACCTATGCACCAGTACCTCCACCCTCGAGCACTATTGCTTCATCCCCCACAACTCGCTGACACAAGACGGACTATGCAGAAGAGCTACCTCAGTGGTGGAGGTCTCGCCTTTAAGGAAGGCTTCGGCGATTCATGTAGTAGGTGAGGAAGAAGTTCTGCCAAGCGATGTAGCCTGCTATACCTGGGGCAAACGAGCGGATGCATGAAGGAGATGTAGAGCCAGAGTGTCAGAGCGGTGTCCTCTGCCCCATCGACTGACGGCACGCCACCTCATCGACCCCGATGCGCCGTGCTAGTAGCTGCCAAGCGTGAATTGACTCGCACAGGCAAGCAAAGCCAACAGCGAAGGAACCCACGAGCAGCCCTATCTGCCCGTCCCTCCTTTGCGACGAAGGAGACCCTTTGCCCAAGATGAGATGACGAAGAGAGCCACAGCAGGTAGGTGAGCTTCTTCGGTGGATGTGGCGTCTTCCCCATCGCCTTCATCCCCACGCACCAGCCACGCCAAGGAGATAGGCAGCATCACCATACGGATAACTAAGAGGGCTATCTGTCCGGAGAGCGTCCAGAAAGGAGCTGAGCAGGCATCTAACAGCGGCAGGAGGAAGGGTGCTAAGAGGCAAACTCGCCGTGGGTGACGATGGTATAGCCTCGTAGCGAAGCCCGTATCCCCATCCATCAGGCTCGTCATCGCGCCCGGCAGCCGCAAGCCGCAGGCGCGAGAAAGCACATAAAAAGGCTGGTGGCAAGGCACATTCCCACCTCGAGAGGACGAAGTACAGCACGGCTATACCCTACTGAGTACCAGCAGCAGGAAGTGCTTCGCCCTCGGTGCGGCTGCTCGTGCTGGCCTATTGAGCACGGAGAAGAAGAGCATCGACGAGATAATCCACGGCACTATTCCCCACCAAAAGGCGCCGATGACCCGCCACGACACTATTCCTAAGGCGATGAAGAAGAGCGGAGCAAAGCCCTTGATGCGGCTCCAGTGCAGCCTCAAGCATAGCTAGAGGGTCTTATAGGATGAGTGCAGGATCAGCGACGACACGCTCCACGGCAGCACGTATGGAGCGCAGCCCGAAGGCTGCGGACGGAGCTCCTTCGGCTCCACGAGAACCAGTTCCCCTGCATCATCCATCGCCTTCGCCCCTTCGAAGCTCTTCACACGTGTCAGGTAGAAGAGGTCGGCCGTATAGACATCATGCCCGAATAAGGATAGACATTGGGGATGGAGAAGAGGAGATGCATTCCGTGGCTTCGAGTCCCGTCTCTTCCCTCAGTTCACGACGCACAGCTTCCTCCACGGTCTCTTCTGGGGTCAACGAAGCCCCCAGGGAGATCCAGCTGCCCTTCTCCGGCTCTCGGGCACGGCGCACTGTGAGGAGCCGCCCCGGCCTCATCGAGGACGAAGCAGGCGACGGCAGAGGCGACATTGTGAAAGAGTAGGTGAGGTCACAGCTCGGGCAATGGATGGCACGGTCGCGTACGATGCTCCAGCCCCTGCTGCCCACAGCGAGGGCAGTAGCTGAGGAGGAGGACAGCGGATGGGAAATCATCGAGTAAACAAGATAAGTGAATGATAGAGGAAGATAACAGACGAGCGCGGTAGTGCAATCGCCTCGTCTGTCGTCATTGATGGGATAGGAAGGCTTAGATTTCTTAGCTTCCCAGCCGAGGGCGCTGGCACCGAGGACGGCAGCATCGCTCTCCTTGAGCTGCGAGACGAGGAGCTTGGTCTTGCCTTCGTAGATCTTGCGAATGTTCTTCTCCATATGGTGACGGATGGGATCTGATCAGGAGGTCACCAGCCTGTCAGGACCACCGAAGAAGATGATGGCTTTGGGAGGAGAAGGTCACGAAAGTCGGCGCACGCTTCACCGAGGATAGCCCCGTAGACCTCCGAAGATCTCGAGCGCAGTCGTCGCAGAGGCTGCATCGAAGACATCCTTACTGGTGATCGTGTCGATATCCAGCGTCACGTGAGCCAGTTTCTGTCATCGGAGCGCAGTGTAGGTATCTGCGTGCCGTGCGTAAAGCTACACCCGTAGCGGAAGGCGTGTAGGTCTCGAGACAGTCTTTGACGATCGCGCAGCTCGCACATACGTCCAGCTGCGGCGGACGATCATATGAATCCAGGTGTTCGCCAGCGTGCCACTGTCCGTAGACGAGCTGCACCACCGACGACGATCCCGCTACCGACCCCCGTACCGAGGGTGATGACGATGAAGTCCTTCACACCGCGCGCAGCACCGCAGGTCATCTCACCGATGGCTGCAGCGCCGCGTCACTCGTCGAGAGCAGGGATACGACGCGGTCCGAATCATCCGGAGCCAAGGGGATCTTACCCTTCCAAGGGAGTGTTAGGGGCGAACTCGATACAGCTCGCTGAAGTAGTTCCCACCAGGAGCGTGCCGATACCGATACCGTGATCTTCTCCTTGCCACCGACCTGCTCGATGAGCACATTGAGTCCTGTGACCAGGTCACGTGAGGTAAGAGCCCATCATCATTGTGTGTGGCGGTCTTGATCGAAGACATCGACGACGATTACTACTGGCGTCGACGATTTATCAACGAAGATCGGTATTCGTACCACTCGAGGCTCTACACCTATTACGTAGGGCTTTTCTCCATTTAGTTGTGATTGTGTACCGTGAGGTGAGTTATTCTTCTTTCATATAAGTAAAGATAAGCGTTTTCTTTTTGGAGCAATTGCTTGCAGGGCAATTCCTGGGCAGTGAAGACCTCCCGAAGAGGCGGGAATAAACGTGTGTCTCCTCCGCCGTGGTCCCACTTTCTTCCTCCCTCGTCTCCTCGCTCCACTTATCCTCACGCCTTAATATAAGTATAGTAGAAAGAGAAAAGAGACTCTCTATATCTCCCATATTATTATAGTCGGTGAAGAGTGGGTAGCCCGGAGGAAGGTAGGTGAAGGTAAGAAGCTCTTCCACGGACTTATCCTAAGGCTTTCCGCCCTCTACCCACAGAGACTATGCACGAGGCTAATCCACTACGTATAGGCTTTTGTGGGCATTCGAGGGAAGCATCCACATCTCGGGGAAAAGGACGGACTCTGGGAAGCTGGAGTACTTGCATGGAGGTGGGATAACGGAGCGAGTTATCTACACCCGTCGAGGAGGGCATACGAGGGTGAGGAGCAAGAGTGCCTGGGATTTGTTGGGTATTTATCCCACGGATACCCACTGCTTGTCCCCAGAGGGAAGGAGGGTGGATTTAGCGTCTTTGGGAGCAGGTGGTGCGCAGATGGCTCGGGCAGCATGTCGGGGCGCTGAGCTGTCTCCCATCTGCTGCCGCAGCTCGGCGAGGGCTTGTACTTTGCTGCGTACGCTGGGGCCTCTGTGGAAGGAGCTGCCCAGAGTCGCGTATCTCGAGGCACGGGCCTCGGTCGGCTAAGAGCTCGGGGACGGCAGGGCGGTCAAGGGATGAGATTGACCAGCGAGAAGTAAGGCACACGGAAGAAGTGCTCGAAGACGTAGCGTGCGATACGCTTACCGTCCATACGGTAGCAGACGACCATCGGCACGCCCCACAGTCCTGCCTCGAGGGTCGCTGTGCCCGAGGTCACCAGAGCCATGTGCGCACGCTGCATCAGCCCACAGGTGTCACCGAAGAGGATGGAATATCGCTGTGCATGGTGAGGTAGGGAGGGCGTAGTCTTCGGCGGTAAGTCCCGTGCGCCAGCGATGACGATACGCCAGCCCGAGGCGGTGTAGGGACGGTCGCCCTCGAGCATCTGAGGGATGTTGTCTCGCAGTCTGATTTCCGACTACCAGAACGAGGAGCGCATCTGCTCGCGCTCGGTCTCCGTGGTGGGTACTGCGGTAGGTGAGCTGGGCATCGACGCAGGGATTACCTATATATAAGGTAGGGAGACCCACGGTCGGCGAAGTAGCCTGTCTCAAAGGGAAGGATGCTCAGCCCGAGATCGACATAGCGGCGGAGCGTGCGATGCGCCCTGCTCGCCACGCCCAGAGCTTTGGGAGGATGTAGTAGATGACGGAGTAGCAGTTCCTCCGAGCGTGGGGAGGATGAAGCGGGAAGTTGAAGTCGGCGAAGTCCACGGGATGACCACATCGGGCGAGAAGGGAGCGCATCGCTGCCCGCACCTGCCTGCCTATACGGGTGAGCTTGCCGAGGTGCTTGAGGACGCCGATGATGCCCATCAGTGCCACCTCACGGTAGTGGATAATAGGGGACGCCGGCGGCTTCAGCCATCTTGTCCTCACTCCATAGGTTAGCAAAACGAAGCCTCTGGATCCTCGGCTCGCAGCGCACGGATGAGTGCGGAGGCGTGGAGGTCTCCAGAGGCTTCGCCTGCATCTAAGAAGCAGCGCATATGCCTCACGATGAATTAGGATTGTGCTACGCCTCGAGGTCTCGAGCCACTGGTAGTCGGTGCTATCGAGCTGGAGGTGAGCGTTGCCCAGCCCTCTTGTAGGTAGTGCCAGCTCGGCTTTACGCCCCTTCCTCCATAGGTTCCTCGATGTCCCTGTGAGCCAATCAAATGAGGCTCTACCCGGCCATCACTCGAGGGGACAAGCTCGACGAAGCGACTCAACGCTCATCGGACATACCTTGAGCCTTTGGGGAAGTCTGGGTACGTTCAGCGAAAGGTAGGTCTGTCGGGGAGGGTGAGCTGCTCATGAGCTGGACGACACGCACGGTGTAGGCGATGCTGTCGGTAGAAGTCAGGGTGCTGCCGTATCATCGAGCGACACGCCCAGCGAAGGGATGCCGTAGATACAGCCTCACGCTGCTGCCTCGAGGGTGCCGGAGTAGCTGACGCAGACACCTCGTTGCCGTGGTGTGATGCCCGAGATGATGAGGTCGGGACGCTCCCTCAGCGAAGAGCGTATTCATCGCCAGCTTGATGCAGTCCACGGGGGTACCGTCACAGCTGTAGACGGAGAGGGCACCATCGGTGGAGCTCGATGCTTGAGGCGCAGTTGGGTCGTGGTGATCGCTCCCTGAGAAGCGCTGAGCGAGGTCCGTCAGGGCGCGAGGATGGTGACCGCATCTGAAGGCGAGCATTGCCTGGAGCAAGCTCCCGATACCGCGGCACGGAAGCCGTCGTCGTTGCAGAGAAGGATGTGCATTGGGCTAATTTGCCGAGGGCTTGATGACGCCCCCATGCGGATGCGGTAGTAGAGCGAAGTGTAGCTCTGCGTGGGCTCCGTGGCGTTGCTGACGTTGAAGTACCAAGGCACCACGACAGAGGCTTCAGCACTCGGGTGGAGGTGCTCTGACGGCGATGCGCAGGCCTGTGGGGAGGCTGGCGACGGTCTCCTGCTGGATGGAGTTGAGGTCGAGGGTCTGACGCAGACGCTGTGACTTGAGGTTGTCCTTGATCCAGTCGCTGGTGAGGTAGGCATCACGGAAGAGGGTGATGGCATCGGCATAGTCGATGCCCACTGCTCGTCACCTTTCTTGGTGACCTTCATAGATGAAGCCATTGCCTGCGATACCGGGCTGGTGATGCGCTGGAAGTCCGTGCTGTCGGCTGAAGGCGTGGAAGGCTCGCCGGTAGCGCGGCGCTCCTGGCGACATCGACCGTCTCATTGCAGCTGGAGAAGACTCCGAGGGCGATGAGTCCGAGGGCGATGATTGTCTTGCTATTCATCATTGTGCTGGGGAGGAAAGGGTGGGGAGCTACTTTAGATTTTGCGTGCAGGCTCTGAGCGAAGTCGCTTCGTAGAGACGCTGGAGAGCGAACTGATGGCTACGCGCTCCTGCTGCATCGTGTCACGGTGGCGTAGCGTCACGGTACCATCCTCCATCGTCTGGTGGTCGACGGTGACGCAGTAGGGCGTACCGATGGCATCCTGACGGCGGTAGCGCTTGCCGATGGAGTCCTTCTCATCGAGCTGGCAGTTGAAGTCGAACTTCAGTTCATCATAGATCTCCTGCGCCTTAGTCATCGAGTCCATCCTTACGTACCAGGGCAGGATGGCGAGCTTGACGGGGGCAGAGGGCTGCAGGGCAGACGCAGTACGGTGCGCTTCTCACCGCCCTCGAGGGCTTCCTTCGTAGGAGCCGCAGAGGAGGCTGAGGAACATACGGTCCACCCTGATGGAGGTCTCGATGACGTAGGGTACGTAGCTCTCCAGCTCGGGGTCGAAGCACTGCATCTTCTTGCCGCTGAACTCCTCGTGACGCTTGAGGTCGAAGTCCGTACGGCTGTGGATCCCTTCCACTTCCTTGAAGCCGAAGGGCATCTCAAACTCGATGTCCGTAGCGGCATTGGCGTAGTGAGCCAGCTTCGTGGTCGTGGTAGCGGTACTTTGTCGCCGAGGCCGAGGGCCTTGTGCCAGCGCAGACGCAGATCCTTCCAGAAGTCGAAACCACTTGAGCTCCTCACCAGGGCGCACGAAGAACTGCATCTCCATCTGCTCGAAACTCGCGCATACGGAAGATGAACTGACGGGCGACGATCTCGTTGCGGAAGGCCTTACCGATCTGTGCGATACCGAAGGGGCACCTTCATACGGCCCGTCTTCTGCACGTTGAGGAAGTTGACGAAGATGCCCCTGCGCCGTCTCGGGACGAAGGTAGACCTTCATCGCACGTCGGCTGTGGAGCCCATCTCGGTGGCGAACATCAGGTTGAACTGACGCACCTCCGTCCAGTTGCGCGTCCCGCTGATGGGGCAGACGATCTCGTAGTCGAGGATGATCTCGCGCAGCCCTCGAGGTTGGTGTCGTTCATCGCAGCGGCGAAGCGGCTGTGCAGCTCCTCCCACTTGGCTTGGTACTCGAGCACACGGCCGTTGGTGGAGCGGAACTGCTCGTCGAAGCTCGCCGAAGCGCTTGGCAGCCTTGGCTACTCCTTGTTGATTTTCTTCGATCTTTGGCCAGCTGATCCTCGATGAGGACGTCAGCACGGTAGCGCTTCTTCGAGTCCTTGTTGTCGATGAGGGGGTCGTTGAAGGCATCGACGTGCCCGAAGCCTTCCAGATCTTGGGATGCATGAAAGATCGCCGAGTCGATCCCCACGACATTGGGAGCCAAGGAGGGTCATTGCTTCCCACCAGTAGCGCTTTTGATATTGTTCTTCAGTTCGCTCCGAGCTGTCAGTAGTCATAGACGGCGCCGAGGCCATCATAGATTTCGGAGGAGGGGAAGACGAAGCCGTATTCCTTTACTAGTGGGCGACTACCTTCTTGAAGAGGTCTTCTTTGCTGTGCCATTGACTGTTGTATGTGATATTCTTTGTGATGCTGTATTGCTTTTGGCGGCGTGGGAGAGCATCTACGTTGTGAGAGCATACCCACGCCAATCTAAGCCTACAATTTACACAATCGGCTACTTGTCGCCTCCAGCATCGTGCCAGCGATCGACTCCATAGCCATGCGCCCCATCAGTCACGACCATAGGCGACCGAGGCGTGCGGCGTTGCAGTGGCTCGCGCTCTACGCACCACTGGCTGGTCGATGCGCTGACCAGTAGTGGTGCGCACAGACCTTCGCCGACGCCATGCTCCCTGCACCGCCCTTGCTTCACCAACGCCTGAATATAGCGGCGGGCACGAATCAGCGTACTGTGCCCCTGCGGCTGGGTCTGGTGTGTGCCTACGCTTCTGCGCCGTGGGCTGCGCGGCTACTTCGTGGCAGGACGGATGACGCTCAGGAGGCTGCATCTGGAGACGTAGCAGGTCGATGGTGCGGAGGAGTCGCCTGACCACCCCTTGCTCTGGGAGCTGCAGCAGGAGTGAGTTCTGGTCAAGTCATGTGCAGGAGGGGTCCCGGAACGCCCTGATCGAGAGATAAGCCACCAGCACCACATTCAGGTAGGGATGATAGCCGACTTTGCATCTCGAAGCCCTGACGGTTGTTCGACCCACTGGTGCCCAGCGATGGTGTAGAGTCGCTGAGCGGTGAGCCCTTGTACCGCTGGCAGGACGGAGACCATCGAGCTGAGCGATGTAGATACTGGTGCCCTTTGGCCTCGCCGCTGCTGAGGCAGCTCGCCCTTCGAATAGTAGAGGCGTAAGGTCGCTGGGTCAAAGGTAGTCACTGCGGCCCAATAGCTTCTGCTGAGGGTGAAGATGGCACGAACCGCCCTCCTTCATCGAGAAGAGTACATGATTGAGGTATCGCGCAGAATGACCACCGACCTCCAAAGCACGGAAGACACACTCGATCCAGGCCCCGATAGAGTGATAGACCTCGCGCAGCCGAGGTGCTTCCTTGTCAAAGGCGAACGCTGTGGACTCCGTAGCGCACGAAGAAGTAACCCTTATCGCAAGCAGCCGCTCGTAGGATAAACTGAAGATCCTCGAGGAGGGGCGGTCATCCGCTCCGTCTCAGGGTCGAGGCGGTAGAAGTGCTTTGCCTAGTCGCAGGAGAGATAAGTCGTACCATCGTCGAGCGTGAGCGACTGACGCACCCACTGTCACCATCGGGCTGGCTGGATGCGCAGGCTCTTGGTCACGCGCATCGTCTTGCGGTCAGGAGCAGAAGTACTGAGAAGCGTGCTGCTCCTGAGAAGTCATACTTCTGCCACGTAGGCGAGGTAGTCGCCTGCTGCGCACATCGCCCCTTCGCAGATGCCGCCTTTGTCCCTCGTACGTCTTATTGAGTGGGGTCTCCTGATTGGAGAAGACAGAGGGAGACTTTGTCCTCTGTCGAGGAGCGTAGGCTGCGCTACCCCGTGTCCGTCGGGCTGGCTGGCTCTACCAGTCGCAATACCCCCTGTTGAAGATGAGCGTATAGCCTTCGTAGCCCCTCGGGCGTAGGCGAAGGTGAAGGCTGTGGAGCAGGGGTGCGCTGAGCTGGCTGGGGAGTGATGTGGGGAGGCTTCTCAACACAAGCGGTGAGAGATGCGAGCGCGTGTCCAGCTGTAAATGCGGTAGCTCATAATCGAGCCGTCGGGCTAGGGGAGAGAGTAGCGAGGCTAGCAGCGTACTGTGTGGCTACCCTGGATGCGAGAAGAGAGAGGTTATTTTTCCTTGATGGTGAAGCCGTGCCACTTACCATCGGTGAGGGTGTAGCTATCTTGTCTCAGGAGTGACGTAGAGTGACGGGGGTTTCTTCAGCTTGCCAAAGGCCACAAGTTCTCAAATGGATACTCAGGATAAGGAGTCATTAACTCGGGTTGTGCACCGAGAAGGAAGGTTACCTCCAGACTTTATAGTTGCCTGGAAAGAGCCACGACCGATCTTCTTGGCGGCAGGGATACTCACGTAGCTCATGTTAAGACTATTGTTGTTGATGTCGGAGCCACCACAGAAGGAAGCGTCTCTGATTTCAGTGAGGTGAGGGAAGTTCACAGCTAGCAAGAGAGGCATTGTCTGTAGGAGTGTTTCATTCTACGCGCTTCAGCTTGGGGAGATGCGCAAAGAGGGAGTGTCTCCGTCATATTGAAGGAACTATCTTCTACTTCTTCACACCTTCATGTAGATGAATCTAAAAGTTCTTGATGCTTTCACCGAGGATATGGTCACAATAACCTTGATCTCGATGGGAGAACGAGGATACCAGCCTTCCCTGCCCTCCCCGGAAAGGGAAGCCTTTCCTGCAGGCGTTAGATCAGTGAGTTTCATTTTTAACCTTGAAGAGCTTTTGTGTCTACAGAGGCTGGGATGGTGATGCCATCGAGTTTACGAAGTGATGACGAGCCGATGAACCAAAGTACTGGATGTAGTTCGGGCTTATTAGCTTCGTTGAAGACGAGCACCCTTTGTCCTCAGGTGTTCCCCAGAAAGCATCTTCTGCAGTACCATAGTCCTTATCATTTTCATCTACGGCAAGAGGAGGACGCTGTGCGCCACCGAAGTCTACCTTCACCAGTGCCGAGCAGTTCTTGAAAGGCAGCAGCACCGATCTTCTTTGATCAGGGGCGTGGATCTCCTTGAGCTGGTGTTGCCTTCGAAGACATTGGCAGCGATTTCTCTACCTCAGGAGCAGGTGACGACGCTATCTTCGGGATCTTCGCCAGAGGATAGGCGGTGAGGACGCCATCCTGATCTCGATCTCGGTGCCAGGCGTAGCAGCTCCGTTGATGGTCTTGAAGCTGCGCTGCTGATGGCGAAGGCGGCAAAGTCAGCGACCCTATCTGCAGGGACGACGAGGTTCTTCTCTGCGGAGGTTTCGGCAAAAGCATCCTCATCCGCCTCGGGACAGTAGCACCCAGCGTAAGGCTGGTCAGTGCACTACCCTTGAAGGCAGCAGCAACTGATCTTGCTGAGCTTGGGAGCTTTCGACACTCTTGAGCGTCTTGTAGCCTTCTGAAGACCTTGGCGGAGATTTCCGGTGATTCTAGGGAGTGCAACCAGTCCGTTGGCAGCACTTCTCTCTCAGGATAAGCGGTGAGGATCCCCTCATCCATCTTGATGCTACTCTGTGGAAGGCAGGTGAATCATCCTCTTCTGGCAGGCAGTTAGCCCTCAAGGTTAAAGCGGGCGATGGTTAGAAACTTTCATCATAGTGTTTGGTTAGAGAGGAGGAGCGCACACCCGACATAGGGCGAAGGGCAGGAGGCGCCGAGGACTACGTGTTGGTCTGTAGCCGTAGCCCGTCTGGCTGAGGGAGCAGGAGGCCGAGCGCCCGGGATAAAGCGAGAGCATTCCGCCGATTGTCCCCGAGAGCTTTGCTGCCCGAGAGGACGAAGAGCGTGCAACCGTAGTCGGGCAGACCGTGCAGATGCGCATACGAAGGGCGGGGAGTGCAACGCTTGATACGTGCAGGGATCGCGCCCACCGCCTGCTGTGGCTGAGGTTCGCTGCCAGGAGAAGCTCCTGTCGTGCGCCACCGAAGTCGGTGTAGGGATGTTGCAGGAGAGCTTATTGCGGGAGAGGCCTGACGAATGCCAGACCTTTCGAGGCTCGGGAGAGGGCAGCAGGATGGCTCCCGCAAGCTGGCTGCCAGCGAGGCTGAGAGCTGCTGGAGCGCTTCAGTGCGCACCGAGGGAAGGCAGGGATGCTGCCCGAGAGCTTGCTGCCCGAGATATGGATCTCGCTACGATGCGCTTCAGATCAGCTGAGGGAAGCGGGGAGCTCTGCCCGAGAAGTCATTGAGGTCTGGGTGGAGGTACTGAGCTGGTCTGGCGCGCCGAGGGAAGCTATGGAAGCTCACCCGAGAGACGCACAGCCGTAGAGGGAGAGGTACTTCGAGGCTCTCTTCAGCGCGCGATCTCGTGGGAGAGAGCGCCCGTGAAGCCCTGGAAGGAGAGGCCGAGGTAGCGCACCTTGGTGAGCTGGACCGATCTCGCGAGGCAGTTCGCCCGGAGAGGTCTTGCCGCTGACGGTGCTCCTTAGCGGTAGCAGGTGGATCGCCATTCCACCACATGCTGAGGTCGTAGCGGCTGCCGCTGCTCAGGTTGTCGAGGGTACTCGAGCTGGGAGAGCTGACTGATCGCAGGCGACAGCGAGCCGGGTGAGGCTTGTGAAGCGCAGACGGAGCGAGCGGAGCTGCGTAGAGCTGATAGAGTCTGAGCAGGGATCGCCCCCGTCAGCTCACGTGCCGTACTGGAGCTGAGGGTGCAGGCGGTGAGCTGACCACTACTCTTTGGGAAGCCTCGCCACGGAGCTTGTTTCGCACTGGAGGCAGAGGGCGGTGACGCGTGGAGCACCATGCGACGTCGCTGGACCTTTGACGCCAGCCCAAGCGCTACGTGGGACGGTCGCCACCCAGTGCTGTTGGAGGAGTGACCATTCCATACCGTTGAGGCCATTGGTAGAGGTCGACCAGGGCGAGGCTATCGCTCGTGATCGAGCCCGCAGGAGCATCCGTCACGGGGGTAGCCGTGGCGCGAACGCTCGCGTTACCAGCGAGCTGAGGAGCAGCATTCTGCTCCTTGCCACAGTCGGTGACAGCTCCGCTGAGGGCAACGAGTGCGAGGGCGGAGAGAAGTGTTTTCCATTTGCGTGTGAACATTAAGGAACTAATTAGAAATATATCAGTGGCGGAGAAATAGTGAGCGCTACCTATTGCTGTCGGGATGAAGTAGAAGCCTGCAGGGAAGCTGCTGACCGCTTGAGAAGGAGCGGCGTGCCGTCGGGCTTGGAGGCGAAGCGTCACGTTCTTCGTCTTGCACGTGCGCTATAGCCCCTCGAGAGCAGCGTAGAAGAGTTCGCCTGTCAGCAGGGCTTACGCCGAGGCTTATTGTAGTACATCTTTGGCAGAGGTACCTACGCCATCGATCTTGGTGATGTCGGTGACTTCGGTGGTCTTTGTTCGCAGCGAAGTCGTGACAGTAGAGGGCTCGAGCTCGTAGCCTGTGAAGTAGATCTTCTCTCCGTGAGCGAAGAAGGCAGAGCTCGAGGTGCTTTGCCACGATAGAGAGCCAGAGTTCGTAGCGGCGATGGACTCATCTCAGTGGGTGTGCCGCTCGAGGAGTCAACGAAGTTCCTTGGCCGATCGACCTTGAGGATCTCATTAGGGCTGGCTCGTGGCGACCCAGAGCTTGCTATCGTGACTGACGGAGACACCCGGAAAGTGTCGCCGAGCAAGTGGAGAGCCGAGCTGACGACCCGCTTGCGTCTTCTGTATCATCAGCACTCTGCCGTCCGAAGGCAAAGATACGCCTCCTGATCTGTACCATACGCGTCTTCATCGCCCCTCGGTCTCTGGATGAGGGTGAAGCCCATCTTCTGTGCCACGATAGATGCAGCCCTCGCGAAGTTGGGGTAGCCTCTTGTAGGTCTGCACGCAGGTAGATACGATCTCGGATGACAGCGATGTGGGTGGGCCACTTCTCTGCGCCAGCGTAGCATCATCATTGTACACCTTGACCCTTCTTGAGGGAGCCTGCTACCGGCGATGGTGAGTGCTCGCTTCGCCGCCGTTGCGTGACCGTTCTGCGAGATGATGGTAGACCTGGTCATTGGCAAAGGCGAGGTCTTGGCAGACGTTGCCGAGCTTGGTGCCACTGACACGGTAGTAAGCGTGATCGAGGACAACGGACTTGTCGGAAGCTGACGTAGGTCAGCGTGCCGGTCCTCGTTGCTGAAGTTCTGTTGAGGAGGGCAGGTGCCTGAGGTGAAGCGGAGCTACGCGTAGGTCTGCTTGACGCTCTTCGTCCATACCGTAAGGGTGACCTCGGATGATCCAGGGCAGGAAGGGATGAAGTCGTAGGTCGCCCTGGCGACTCTCCTTGCCATTGACCGACCACACGGCTTCGGCAGCCGCTTCCTGGGCGACAGCCTGAGACGGAGAGGTGGGCGGGTGCTCGAGCTGGTAGAAGGCTGATGCTGTCCTCTGATCTTCAGCCCACGAAGTTCAGGGGAGTCGCTGGGAGACGCTTAGAGGTGCCCCTGGCTTTACAAGAGGCAAAGCCTATGCAGAGGGTTGGGCGAGGCTCTTTCCGTGGATGAGGAGTTTCTTGTACATATAGCGAGGTAGGTTTGTGGTTAGTCTCGGTAGGTCTCTCCTCGAGGAGATGGAGGTCCGTGATGCCCAAGATCTCCGTGGAGCATTCGCCGAGGTTACGTTCTCTTGGTTGACCCCGTATAAATCTTGATGAAGTTCTATTCCCAGGAGGTGCACCTTTTGTGCCTGCTTGTCGACAGCCCAGTCGATGTCGATGGTGGCGTCCTTTGCTGGTCACGCTGAGTGCATTGTCAGCGTAGCTTTCATAGCGGAAACTGCACCGCACGTAATAGGCTACTTTTGGTTGTAGCCATTCTGTGGGAGGCGCGTCCCACGGAAGGTGAGCTTATCGCCCTTGATCCACTGGGGAAGTAGGGCTGTGCGTGAAACTGGTTCTAACCTGTAGCCGTGAGTGTCCCTTGTTGTCCTGCCAGCGGATGTAGGTGCTCCACCTCGTTGGACGCAGGTTCGTTGGCTGGACGGTAGTAGGTCATCTCGAAAGTCTCGGTAGCAGTTGAGGTCTGCTTGTGGAGCGTGACCTTGAGGAAGGCGTACCACGGCTCTTGGGTGGGATCGACGTGCGCTCCCCTCGATTTCGTACCACCTGTCTTCATCGGGGCGGCTGCGTGATTAGCATCGTAGGCGACCATAATAATCCCCGGTTCACAGCCCCAGCCTCGAAGGCTTCCTGGTTGCTACTGCCGTAGAAGGCATTGCCGAGCACACGGGAAGTCACGCTGCCAGCTACGTTCGTGATGGTATGGTCAAAGCCAACCACGATGTATCCGCCCCAGCCACCGAGGGTGACGAGACCACGTTTATTATCCTTAAGCTCAGTCCAAGGCCTTCGGTTCATACTCTCCCGCGTGTCGCCTGCTTCATACTTGGGGAGGATGTTGGTGAACTGTCCCACGGCTGGGAGGTACTCGAGGACGCGTGTGATGTGGGGGCCATGAGGTGTCGGGAAGAGGTTCAGGGCATGGATCCTCATCCTTGCACGCAGCGAAGGTGAGCGTCAGGGAGGAGGGTAAGCGCGAAGGAACGCCGTATATAATGCGGTGTCATTGTCGTATCCTTAGTGATGAAGGGTTGAAGTGGCTGGTAGTGAAGGCTAGTGCGCAGGGATGTCCTGGTCTTGACGCTCCACCTACGGCGCCCCGTCTTGAGGTCATAGCAGGAGTTGTCCTGATGGACGTAGTCCCTGAGCGTCAGTGAGGTAGAGTTCGCCCTGCTCGCTGGCTGATGGCCGCTCATAGGGAAGCTGAATCTCCTTGTCCGTGCCGTCCTTGATGAAGTTGCGGTCGATGACCTCTTGCTTCTTGGTGTCGATGACGGTGTAGCTGATGGTGTTCTTCCCTGTGAGGTAGCTCCACTCGGAGCTGTAGACGAAGAGGGAATCACCTGCGAGCGTCATATTTCGAGTAGCGACCCGAGCGTCTTGATGACACGCTCGGTCTTGGGTCAAAGACAAAGAGGCGGGAAGGACGCCCTTATAGTCACCGGCGCGAAGATACCCAGATCTTGCCCGTAGCTGTCCTGCTTGAGGCGGTGAAGGTTGATGGCGACATCGACCTGCTTCTCCTCGGTGAAGGCCCTTAGGTCGATGATGGAGATGGTCTTGTCGTAGTTGGGGCACGGTAGCCGCCAGAGTTGGCGACGTAGAGCTTGTCTCCCTGGATGAGGAGCTCTTCGGGCTGGTAGCCTCACGGGGCATTCGGCGACGACCTTGAGGGTAGCGGTGTCTCACCTGGCGATACAGCCGAGGCGAGCGTTGGGGCCGATCTTGACGAGGACCAGCGTAGGAGGATGCATGCGTGCGCCATCCTTGAAGGTCGATGTAGCGACAGTTAGGGATGGAGAGCTTGCTGATGTGCTTGGCGGTGCGCACGTCCATGACCTCGATGAGTCCTGAGACGTTGATGACGGCATAGAGACGGCTACCGTGAATTTGGAGGTCGCTGCCGACATCGCCCAGCTCCTTGACGACATTGGGGTTACGCTCGGCGTAGATGTTGCGCGTATAGAAGGCCGTCGTATAGTCGTAGTAGTCGAGGGTGGCCTCATTCGGAGCCCATGTTTCGCCCTCGTTGAGGAGGAAGAAGCCCTTGATCTTCCCTGACGACCTGGTACTCCGACACGCACACGGATCGAAGGACGACCTCCTCCTCTTTGCGGCAAGAGGAGAGGCGACCATAGCCACGAGGAGGCACAGTAGGAGGTATCGGAAGCGGTTCATAGGGTGTATTCAGCTTTTCAGCTTTGAAGTTCGTGCCCGGCATGGGTAGGAGCGCACGACTTCGTACTGCTGGTTCAGAAGGTTGCTCACCTCGGCAGTGAGGCGCAGCTGATGGCGACGGAGGGTGAAGGGGCGCGAGAGCGTCAGGTCGCTGCGTACCACGGACGGACGTAGTTCTCGCGGATGCTGGCACTGGAGTCATATCGTCGGCCCGTGTAGATGAAGCTGTAGTTCAGCTCCCAGCCACGCCAGCCGAGGGTGACGATGGCCGAACCGCTGTGCCAAGGGATATGGGGATTTGTCCTCCGTAGTAGCTATCCGAAGGGTCGTGAGGTCCTGCGCCTTCTGATAGGTATAGGTCAGGCGTGCCGAGGCGGTGAGGGAGCTGAGTTCACTGCGTCTCGAGGGTGAGGTCAATACCACGGATGCGGACGTGCCCGGGATTGACTCATCGTCCACTGGAACTGGTTCGAGGTCGGCACGGCAATGATCTTGTCGTCGACATAGTTCATAGCTGTCGGCTTGCACCTCGAAGCTGGCGCAGCACACCACGAGTAAAACGCCTTGCAGAGACCGCCCCGGAGGTCATACTGCGTCGTGTACTCGGGGTGTAGGTACTTGTGCCGATGAAGGTATAGTAGAGGTCGTTGAAGGTCGGTATGCGGAAGATGCGCTTGTAGAAGCCACGCAGGCTGAGGTCGCTCAGCCAAGGGGCTTGTAGCTGGCGATGAAGGTGAGTCCATACGCTCTTCTCGGGGGCTTGTCCGTCCTGGCCTTTGTCCAGTCGTGGACGTAGGCATGCAGGGAGGCTGGTCTGCGCCTGAGGCCTCCGTGCGTGTAGTCCGCCGCTGCCGAGGTCAGCAGGGTGAGGCGTGGATAGGCAAAAGTCACGGAGGTCAGCCGTGAGGGTATTGTACCGTGCATCCGAAGCAATGCCACGCGCCAGTCGCTGCCGAGGCGAGCTGATGGGCGGTGGAGAGGTAGCCTTCGTGCTGGTGGTAGTGGTTATTGACGTACATCGTCGTCACATCCAGCCGCGGTCGGAGAGGTAGTGCAGGTAGTCGTAGGCATACTGCGTGGCACAAAGGGTGTATCTGCCGAAGGTCTTGCGCAGCGAGCCTTGTGCTAATACATCGGTGTCCCACTGACGGTCCTCGTGCTTGAACTTCCCCGGCTCTTCGCGTACGAAGGCACCAGGATAGCCACGCTCGGAGCGATGAGATACGCCTTGGCACGCCAGTCGCCCTTCGCCCAAGCGACCGAAGAGCCCCTGACTCAGCGCAGGGAATGCACATCGCCATTGTGACGCACGGCGGTGGTGTCGTAGCCAGTCTTTCTTCCGATAAGAGAAGGGTAGCGTCCTGAGGTGGAGGTATTCGCCACTTACCGAGAGTCGAGCTGTGGGGAGAGACGCTGCTCGTAGAGGAGGGTGGGATTGAGGGTGGTGAAGGAGCCCACCTTGAGTGCCGCCTTGAGGTTGGTCTTACGCTGGGGAGCGAAGGAGGCGACGCTGGTCATATAGAGCGCAGCCGCTGAAGAGAAGCTCTTGGCAGGCTGGAGGATGGTGCTACGCTGACCATTGTATAGAGACGACTCCATATTGTCCAGGGAGAAGCGCCTGAGGTCAATTCGTCCGTTCTGCGCATTGCCCAGCTGGAGCCCATCGTAGAAGACCCCCACGTGCTGCGTGAGCCCATACTGCGCACATTCACCGTCTTGAGCCCCTGGCCACCGTAGTCCTTGATCTGCACCCCGCGAAGTAGCGCAGGCATCGCGATACCACCGCACTGAGCCGCTGCAGGTCACGACCGCTCAGAGCTTGGGCAGGGCTGACATCCTTAGATAAGCTGCTCACGCACCACGACCCCCTCGAGGACGTGGACGCGTTCGCATGTCGAGGGGCACTCACCTGGGAGCAGGCGCGGGTATACGCGAGACAGAGGGATATACGAGGCGTAGTTTGGCTGTACGCAGATTCATCAAGTTTGGGAGTCAGTCAGGCATCAGAGGACGGAGCGACACCGTGACAGCGTCTCTGGTACCAGCTCTCTGGTACAAAGATAACGCTGGACCTGTAGCTTCGTACAAGAATGACACCGCTCAACGGGCTCCAAAGAACGAATGTCGCTGGTCACGAAGCGAGTGCCGTAAGATGGAATACCAGGCATCGGCGTGTCGTCTTCCGTCCCTTCCTCGGCAGACAGATGCCTCTCACCATCACTCTCGCCCTCGACCAGTAGTAGAGGCATCGACCACTACTGGTCAGCGCATCGACCATACCGGTCAGCGCGACGACCACTACTGATCGAAGCGCCGGACCACTACGTATGCCCTTCCCCTCCCTCACGAGAACATCCGCCCCTTCCATTCCCTTCCCTCGAGAGCAACAGGTGGACGATGCCTCTGCCCAAGTGCAGGCATGTAGCAAGGAATAAGTTACCACGAAGACGAATATGTGCAATTGTCATTTTCTTTCCTGATATCCGCGGTAAAAAGCGTAACTTTGGGACGAGGAATCAACGAAGACGAAGATGAAAGACCCACCACTCTTTCAGGAGTGCCCCCGCCCCACGTGACGAGCCTCTCAGCACGAGGGCGAAGCGCAACACGCCCCGCGCGTACTGCGCGCTAAGGTGCAGGTGACGCATACCCGGTCACCGATGGCTGTGGTACTCTTCGAGACGCGCGTGGCGGGCACATGCTGCGCTGCCACTGCCTCCTCAGCACCGAGCACGAAGAGCAGTGGGCGAAGTATTGCGGACATTGGCGCCCATTGTCCATGACGTTCGCGTCCCGTTATCCGCAACAAACCGTCTGTTTGCGCCCGACGAACGGCATCATCGAGTACCACGGTCACCAGGAACCTGGCTTTCCGTAGCTCGATGCTCAAGCGGCGACAACGGCGCCGACGTTCCGACGTAAGCAGGAACCCCTCCTGTAAGATCCACCCAGACGTCAACACCATCTGAGATGCTCATCGATGTTAACAAGGTCGTCGACATCAACACGGATGCCTACACGCAAGCAGCGCGTGCCTCACGCAGGAGTTCATCGATGACTTCCTCGGCTACTTCATCAACCTCCCGCCAACCTCCCTCACCGCTCGTCCTCCTCGTAGGCTGCGGTCTCCTGGCGGTGCATGATGGGCTCGATGATGGCTGACCTCAAGGCGTACACGCTGGTATCAACATGCACCCGCGCAAGAAGGGCGAACTCCGAACTGAGCGCGTCGACGACCTCCTCGTCCGCCTCCTTCGACGAAGCAGCCTCACGTATGGCCTCGCCTCGGCTATCCTCTCGTTACCCCCTTCAGCCAGCACGTCAAGAACGTCGCCCTGATGAACGTCTACAACCTCACCATCGGCAAGTCGCTGGGAGGCTATCGACAACAACAACACCTGGGTATGATCCTCGGGAAGTCCGGCCGTCTGCTCCGGCAAGCTCGATCAGGAAATCAATCGACCTGGCGGATGGTAGGCTTCGAGTCACCACTGGAAGATCCTCAGCTCAACTACTGATGCACTGGATAAGTTCCGTGCTGAAATGCAGGAGAACGGCTGGGAGCCTCGAAGACGACGAAGAGCTCTCTTTGAATTCCATATGCACGACTCGCAGTACCGCGACTACAAGAGTGGCGTAGCTAAGGAACGCTTCCAGGCTGAGCTCGACAAGGCGAAGACCGAAGCCCTCGTCACGAAGGGCTACAGCGCCGAAGATGCCCAGAAGATCAAGCGTCAGGGCACTGAGCCGATTGTAGCTCCCGCCCGGGTCAGATCATCTGCAGACCCCGAAGACTACTCCACGGGCTCCTGCCCCTCGGCACCTTCATCAAGACGGGCGAACTCTGCTACATCCAGACGGCTGCTGGCTACTTCGAGCCCGTCCTCCTCGAACTTCACCGGTTGCCGCCTCGCTGAGGTAGCGGCTCAGGGTGCTAACATCCGGCAAGGGCAGAAGCCCTCGCCCACGTCCGCCCGCAGAGAAGGAAGAGCTCTTCGTAGAGAGCGAACCCGAACGTCTGCGTCGCGTGGAGCAGCTCGAGGAAGTGCGTCACGTCATCCGTGCTCGCCGCGCTAAGAAGTAAGCGACACCACTCAGAGGGTGCCCGTCACCCTTCTCCTCTCGGGGCTATACCCAGCACCACTGCTGGTCGTGTAGCCCCCGAGCGCCGTTTATGCCCCGCCCTCCACTGTCGCATACCGCAGTCACAGTCTCGCCATGGTAGCCCCTACGCACGCGCGTACTATATATACAGCGCACACGTCCTTCGCCCCTTCTCCTTGACTTCTTCCAACACTGACCCCACACTCACACCCACACACGCCCCACTCTCCACCCACTTAGCACGAGCGCTCCGGGCAGGCATTAGAGCCAAGTAAATGCCTCAACGACCAAGAAGACCACTAAAAGACCTCCGCCCTCGCTGCCCTCTCTACCTTTGTATCGCTCGAGTTGTACGGAGGTGCCCACACGTGCTGTATATTCCTCTATTGGACCCACTATGGTCCCCTACTTCCCAGCGAGCGACCCTCCTCTTAGTTGCCGTCTCCCTCGGTCTGAGCTCCCGCCGAACGCGACCCAGCGGACTAAGACCGACCACGAAGACACCCACCGCACGCACAGTATCCTCCAGCACTCAAGCGCACGCGTCAGCAGCAAGCGCAGAGCTTCGACACCTCACCCTCGACTTCTCACCGAAGAGGTGCATCCCCAGCCTTCTTTCGCCCCCGCCACCTTCTTCTCCCCACGAAGGACCGTGGTTGGGTCGTTCATCACCACCTGGAGAGCAGATAGCGCACCGCCACAGCTCAGGCAATAACAGACGCCCTCCACGAGCGAGATACCCTTTACGGGCGGTGACACGCCTCACCCACTCACCGCTACGACCTCGGCAAAGCCTTCCCTACAAGCCCCTACGCCCTTTTGCGATCGGGTGAGTCTTCTGCCCCTCATCGGGGCATATACACCTTTATTTAACAGGAGGAACATACGACGAGAGCCACCGACATCCGCTGGCATCGTCGTGCACCGCAGTGCCACACGTGCCAGCCAACCCTATCCACCCGAAGCCTTAGAGCGTGACCACCAGGCACGGGGCTTCCACCTCGGCAGGCTACCACTTCCTACATCCGCTCGCAGATCATCTGCCCCTGCGCCCCTCTCCCAGATGGAGCGCCCACGTCCTCGGCTACAACCGCTGCAGCCACGGCGCGTCTGCCACGAAGGCGGCTTAGATGATGACGGACCGACCAGCGCACACGCACCCCAGCCCAGCGCACCGCTCCTGATTCAGCTTCTCCAGCTCCCTCCTCAAGCTCGCTCCACAAGCCACTCATCCTCGGCCATCGCGACCTCAGCCCTGACTGCAACGGCGATGGACGCATCATCACCCCCGACGAATGGACTGGCAATGTCCTGTCTCGATGCCCCTGCACGAATATCAGCACCTCACTGTGCACTTCATCCCATGCTACCAAATAACTCCAAGGCGACCCCTCCAGCTCATCATCGCCACCCCACTCAGCCTCTTCGGCATCGTCCTGCTTGGAGCAGCCTTCATCACCGCCCCACCAGGAGAGATCCACTCCAGCGTGCACTCATCGCCTCACGGAGAAGCTAATGACCTTCGCTGCGCGCCCCTTCGGCATCGACTACCACTACCGCCGGTAGTCGATGGCTCTGCCCACGGGCTTCTCGCTGCCCTCCCTCCCGAAGAGCGCACCCACTCCCTCGCACACAGAGTGCACCACGCACTCTCCGAGTATAGTGCTTCAGACCACCTGTGGAAATCTTTTGCTCTCTAAGAGAAAAGCGAACCATCACACAGGTGGTTAGGCTCGCACACCAGCTGTGGACAACCTGCGCATAGTCCTGTGCATAGTGCATAGATCCACTGATTTATAGGTATTTATACCCAGCATACGACTCTAGCTTCATCCGAGGTGTGTACACTCACTAACTGAGAGAACAAAACCTATAGAATCTGTATGAGCAAGCATTCTTCACGTCTCCTCACTTTGGCAAACTTTGCACCTGACAAGAGCTCCAAGAGTTGCGCCAGTAGCACCATATAGCACTATTATATAGCACGTTACACCGCAAACCACCCTGTGGATAACCTCCCCACCCCATAACAATCCTGAGGCAAAGCAGCTCGAGTGCCCATAGACAGCACTCGTGCCCCCTGCTTGAGCCCCAACACACAGCAATGTCTCTTGACCCAAGACTACGCAAGGCAACCCCTTATGCAGACGACCGCCACCTCAGGCGAAGAGCCTCTGCAGGTCTCAGTGTCCATAGCCCACAGCTCCAAGCGCGACCCCCAGACACTCCAGCGCTGGTTCGTCTCATCAAACTCGGCATCGAGATCGCGAAGATGAGCAGGACGCTTCGAAGCCCTCGTCCTCGAAGTACCCCTCCAAGGACCACGAGCAATTGGTACGCAACTATCGAGAACCTCCTCGTGCGTGCTCAGGAATGAAACTCCTCGACGTCGCAAGGGCTGGAGATCTACCACACCGTAGCACAAGCGGTGCAGGTAGCCCCCAGCCAAAGCCGGCACGTGTATGCAGGACTACACCTCACACCTCCTCAGCGCAGACCTCCGCTTCGAGACCTCACGAGAGTGCGTGTAACAAGCGAAGCCCTGCGCATCGCTTTCGAGGCAACCGCTGCACGTCCAGGGCAGGTGGCTCCGCTGATCTTCATCTTCATCTATCGGCCCAGTGGCGTAGGAAGACGCACCTCTCAGGCTATCGGTCAGCGCGCCATGGAGCTACACCCAGCTCCCTGCGCGTCTGCTACGTGTCAAGCTCCGAAGTCTGCAGCGCAGTTCGTACGTGACAGCAGCGATGCGTGGACCAGAGCGTGGCATGTTCGTGGATCTCTACCAGCAGATGGATCGCACCATCGATGATATCTCAGGCTCATTGGGAAGATCAAGACGCAGCAAGCGTTCTTTGGACATCTTCAATCACCTCTACCTCCCTCGGCAAGCAAATCATCGTCACCCGCGATGTGCCTCCCGTCGACCCTCGAGGGAATGGAAGTCCAGATGACTGACGCGCATCCAGAGTGCCATGATGCTGCGTATTGACCGCCCCGACTTAGAGCTGCGTCGCAAGATCCTCCAGCGCCGTGCCGCTGACAGTGGTGTCGAGCTGGGAGAAGAGTGTGTCGAATTCCATCGCCGAGAGCATGCAGGACAACGTCCGTCAGCGCTCGAGGGAGCCATTCCGCACCATCATCACTCACCACAGTTCTCTCGACCAGGGTACGATCGACACTCGATGCGACACGCGCCGAATCGCGGTGGCCCAGTTCCATCGAGCGCCGTGAGCCTACTCCAGAGCGCATCCTCGACACCGTCTGCTCCGTCTTGGCGTGGAGAGCAGCACAGCTCCGCACCCCTCTCGCAAGGCTGTCTTTAGCCTCCCCGTCAGGTAGCGATGCACTCGATCAAGAAGCACACCAGTGCCCTCGTACAATATGATAGCGCAGCTACTCAAGCGCGCAACGACCACATCGACCATCATGCACGGCTGCAAGACCATCGAAGGGCGCATCGGTATCGAGCCTTCGCTCAAAGCAGCACGTATCGAGCAGACTGGAGCAAGAGCTCCTCGGATAGCTCCTCACTGGGAGATCACGGGCACCACCTCATCAGCGAGGTAGTGCCCGTGTTACTTTAGGCGAGAAACCTGGGGAAACTACAGACAAACGATGTGGCTAACTGTAGCCCCAGCGGAAGAGGCACGGCGATAGACGGCTGCCAGCGCGGCGACGCAGTGAAGTCGCAGTCGGGCCACAGCTCGTCATAGCACCACCAAAGCAGTGAGCCGTACTGGATGACACGCTTTCCCGATGGATACACTTTCACTTCGGCCAAGATTTGCTCGTGTACAGTGTCCGCTGGTAGGGATTACCATCACCACGGAGCGTGAAGACCTCATCAATACGAACAATACGATGCACCAGATAGCCGCGGTCAATACGTGCTAAGACGATGCGCCTCACCTGAAAGGGAATCCTCAATCCAGTGGCGAGAGTACGATCGTATCGCCCACCCCACGGATGAACGGACGGCATACTTGAGCCACGAGGTAAGACACGTGGGTCTTTCCCTCAGCCATCCGACTCAGGATCTCAGAGAAGAAGGCTTCGCTCCGCATGCGTAGTTGCTGCTGGGACGTGCGTGCTTCGGATGGCAGACCGCATCTTTTTCTAATGGGCAGCCTTTCAGGACAAAAAGCGCTTGCGTCAGGCGCACAGCCTCCTCATCAGGGCGGCAATCCAAGCGATGGACGGGGATAGTCCCCAAGATATCAGCCACGGTGTCGAAGGTCGCCAGATGGCGCACCTCGTCGGAGTGCAGCAGGAAGGGCCGATGAAGAATAGACCGAATCAAAGCTATCACGCCCACGGAGCACCGAGAGCTTATTCTCGGGGCTCTGATAAAGGTGTACAAAGGCAACGACCTCCGCAGATGCATTGCGCAGCAAAGGCGTGCTACCACTCCACGGGCAAAACTGGGAAGACGCGTACCGAGCCATCCTCCATCAGGCGAACAATAGGCTCATCATCATCAGCAGGTGCGCGGGACGAACTGGCGCCAGGAGTCGGCTGTGCGTACTCTTCGTACCACTCTGTTCTTCCAAGAAGAGCGTAACGCTTTCTCCCATCAACCTCCGTGACGGAGGCATGCACCTTTCAGCATCCGACGAGGAGCAATAGCCACCCCATAGACGACCGCGATCAGGCGGTAGGTTGATGAAGTATGCAGCCGAAGGGTCATCCAGCAGGACATCCGATACGACCTCCTCCACCCGCGATCGATATGCATCGCATGCGTACGCTGGCGTACCGTCAATCTCAAGGCGGATCATCCCCCTCGGGGAGCTTATAGACTCGAGCACGTACTCCTTCGGAAATCTTTATCCTCCAAGAGGGTCTTCTGCTGGAGCGCGCAGAGAGATCCACTCCGCCACGGAAGGTGAAGAGTGGCTGCACTCGGGCACCTCGCCAAGCACAAGAAGGGCTCCGTAATTAGGTAACAGCCCGAGTCACCTCGGGAGTGTATAAAGGAGAATATACTCTTCGGCAATACGACAAATGAGTTGTTCGTCCATGATGTAAATTACCGAGATGCAGTATGATATATCGCTTGAGAGCAAGGAAGAGACGAGGGCAGAGCAAGAAGACACTGCGTGACGCAAACGCTCACTAACGCTGACCTCGGGATAACGGAGCCCACGAAGACGAGCGCCGCATAAGGCAACAGTTCTCTGTCTCCAAGTCGGGTGCCAACGACCGATGACGCATAGCCCAAAGCGAGAAGATGCATGCGTCGATAAAGCGTCTCGTGCAGCAGAGCGGCATGTGCGATGCGACTTCATCCACCACGGGGATCAGGATCCAAGAGGTTCTCAAAGAGGAAGACCAAGCGACGATCATAGATTCCTCCGTGATGCTCCCCGCACGACCGACACGATAGTTGTACGTGAGCCAAGACATATAGCGGTAGCGATGGGCGCGCATCGAGCGCTTCGAAGACGAAGTGTTCGTAGGGGCGTCCCACGAAGCGTAGCTGACCCATCGTCGCCGTGCGGAAGATCTTCTTCGCCCAAGCCATACCCGTCACGCCCGTGAGCTGAGCCAACTTGGCCGAGGGCTTCTCACCTGTCAGCTCCTCACCTTGCGCCAAGACAACACGCTCTTTCGCCTGTACGGCAATTGACTTCGGTATAGCCCAACCTCCAAAACATCGATGAGCGGATGCTGCTCAAGAGTTTCATCGGCTGCGCCAACGCTTCCGGAGCAAGCCAGTCATCCGAGTCCACGAAGAAGAAGAACTCCCCATGCATCTGCTCCATCGCCACATTGTGCGCCGCAGAGATGACCTGCATTCGCCTGACGTATGAGGCGAATGCGCTTATCACGCCGCGCATAGGCATCACACAGCGCACCGCCTCGTCTGTCGACCCATCATCAACCAGCAGCACCTCGAGCCCGCATAGGACTGGACTCCAAGATAGAGTCCAAGCACTGTGCTGCGTAGTAGGAGCTACATTATACACCGGGACGATGTGACCGGAAAAGAAGCGAGTAGAATGACCTATTGACTCTGGAGAAGAGAGGCTGTTAGCAGGCAGGAAAGCAAATTCAATTGAAGCAAGATGATACGCCACACATGCCAAGGCACTGGGAGCAACTAACAGTGGTTAGGTGCTAACAGTGGTACGAGTAGCGAACCACTACTGCTCCGGAGCTCAAACGACTACTGTCCATAGCACGTACCTATAGCATCTGAAGCACATCCTCTTCGTAATGTATCATAAGAGGAGAGAGATGATAGAGCCCACCTGCACACCTTGGGTATCACAGGAGTGGGCTTTTATACTTAGCGGCGAATACCCAAGCGCGCAGAAGACCTTTTCTTCTTCTGTTGCCGTAGCCATAGCCGTAACCGTACCCATAATCCATACCCATAGCCGTAGCTATAACCGCGACCGCTTTCGGTAGCTCCATTCAGGACAACAATCGACATATTCGTCAGGATATGTTCGTCATAGAGACGCTGTAGTTCGGGGAGTGCACGGCGGTCGAGCTTACCAGCACGCAGGACGAAGATCGTCGATCTGCGATGTGATTTCATGATATGGCATCAGCGACACTACCGAAGGGGACATTATCGAAGAGGACAAAGTCAAAGCGTTCGACAAGGTACTTGCCAGCTCATCCAAGCGATTACCCAAAAGGCCTCCAGCAGGTTGGGCGGCACTGGCCCCCGAAGCGATGACAGAGAGCTTTGGTGCCTTCGAGCTATCTTAAGGATCCGATCCAGCTCAACATCGTGGTTTGCCAAGTATTCAGTGACCCCAAAGCCAGCAATACCAAATACGTCTGGAAAGTGTTCCTTTACGCAGGTCAAGGTCGACAGCCACACTATAGCCCGCTGCAAAGGTCAGCGTCTGAGCTAAGTTATACGAGACAGGACTTCCTTAGCCCCACCAAAGGAGGTGAAGATGATCTTCGGGCGTCTGATCGTCATTGTCATCATGAAGCGCATATTCTCACGGTGATACGGAAGGTTTCCGGAAGTCTGTCACTCTCGCTCACGCACGCCACGCGTACGACTGGCCTTCCCCTTCTCTTCCTTGGGGATGTCGCCATGAAGGGAATCGAGACATCGATCCATATTATCCTTACGTATGTACCTTGTTATCGACTAAGAGACGACGATCAAGAATACCGAAGGAAATCAGACCGATGAGGAAAGCACAAAGAGCACACGCATCGTGTTGGGGCCGATGTGAGCCCGTTGGCATCGTCCATATCGAGGACATAGCACTGGGTTCTTGAGTCATGGCCTGTTGGAGCGCATACTCTTCGCGCTTTGTTCAGCAGCTCGGTGTATAGTCGTTCATTTAACTTAAGCGTCGATTCATATCTGCCTTCTCCTTCCCTTGTTGATACTTCAGGAAGCCAGGAGAGCAGACTAGATTGCTCACCCTGCGTATCCTTAGCCGGAGGACTTGGCCTGCTGATTGAGGCCTTGATCACCCTTCGAAGCTGGGAGAGGGCACATTGCTACTTCCAGCAATGACTGGATTTTCAGTGTTTGCCTCCAGCACCTTCGATTTGTTTATCTCGCCGCGCTTCAGCTGATTATACTGAGCGATATAGCTATCCAGCGTCGCATCAGGTGCGGCAACATTAAGTGGGAGATAACCATTCTTGCGATGTGAGTTATTTAATCCCTCAGAGAGCATGTAGGATATCAGCTTGAGCTGCGTCTCGATTTGAAGGACCTGGGTCTCACTTCCAAGGAGCGACTATTATATACCCCCGACCTTGCCCTCAAAGTCCAGAGTACGGTTGCTCATCAAGAAGCGCCCATATCACCTTCGACCAGACCGCCAAGTCTACGTTCAGGGCTGCCAAAACGTTCGTTGACGAAGTCCGCAGTATTCTTAGCTACCCGATTGCGCGAGCATATCTACTCCCGCCTGATCAGGCTGCGACCTGCGCCAAGAGAGAATATCTAAGGCACGCTTCTTCGTACGGTCTTGCAAACGAATGACCAGGGTAGACGTCATTCCGGCCTTATCAACGGTAATAGCATGCTGATAATAGCGTACCGTCTGGAGTGAAGGGAGCACGAGTCACCTCATCCGCATATTCCCAGGGTGATATAATTAGCATGAGGCTCGATGATGAACTGCCTCGCCAAGGCGAACGGGGACATTGAGCGGTACGATCTGCCTCACTGTTCTGAGGAACGATGGCGACGTGCCCGCATCATGCGGAAGCGTACAACAAACGAGAGGTCGTTCGCTCCAGCGTATCCAGGAACTTCATCGAGAAGGGCGCATCATTGAGCTCAAGGGCGTGCCCTTTTCACACTATAGTAGACATTCGTATTCGCCATCTCACCGTATGCCCAGCACACGGCGAGAGACCAATTGTATGCGCTCGTTATCCATAAGCTTGCCGTACAGCTCGCGGTTAACGAAGCATATCTGCATCCATCATCGCACGCTGCGAAGCATCCTTGATAAAGATCTTGACAGAGGACTCATAGACGTAGGGCTCTTTGACGTACGATAAAGAGCTATGGCTACCACCACCCGATACTCAGGGACATAGAGCCACCAGAAGCGAAGCAGGTGAAGAAAAATATCCAGCAGATTGACTCTCTGAGGTCTTCTTCCGAGGTCTTAGTTCTATTCTCTTGCGTAGATAAATAGTCAACAAATTATTTCAGAAGAGATACCAGTGCGACTACAGATACAATGGTAGATAGCCCAGTCGTCGATAGTTCACTGAAGTAATAATCTTTTCTTCAATATCCTTAGTGCGATACAGCGGTAATTCGCATAAATAATACCGTTCTGCTGGAAGATAGAAGGCAGGAGAATCAAGATACCTTAGAGAGCAAGTCTAAGATAGTAAACATACCATTACCCACACGGCGAATGACATTCACACGGCTGAAGTTAGCCTGCCCAGCGAGTCCGCCTACAGTTTTCACCAGCTCTAAGATATTCGAGGCTTATCAAGGTGGAAGGAGCCGCGATCCACTACGGCACCAGCGCTACCTACTACTTGAATTCAGTCTCCAAAAGTCTTATGAGATAGACACGCAGATTAAGGAACTTGGTGACCACACGACATCTGCAAGATACTTGCCAGCCGTAAGCTTCTGTATCAAATCACTACCTGCTCCAAGCCTGTGACCTAAGACTGAGATATCCCCGAGAATTGGGAATTGAATCTTCCCCTCTGCATCAAATCCAGATGTCGAAGC
>BNJS01004026.1_pt1 | contig 74022 bp, 106 predicted proteins | sample 8540461 | NCBI WGS metagenome assembly BNJS01 (sample SAMD00202454, study PRJDB9452) | human saliva metagenome | isolation source: human saliva | place: Japan
ATATCCATTTGGATGATTTTTATGCCAGTTCAAAGCAGTTTCAATAATTTGTTCTAATTTATCATATTTAGGAACCCATTTTAATGTATCCAGAGCTTTTTTTGAGATGAAGCTATAAGTCTTGCAGGGTCTCCTGCTCTTCTTGGACTAACTTCTGCTGGAATAGGGTGTCCCTGTTACCTTTTCTTGTAACTTCTATAACTTCTTTAACAGAGAAAACCTTCTCCATTTCCTAAGTTAAATACTTGGCTATCTCCACCATTTCTTAATCTATTTAAAAGCAAGGTAGTGAGCATCTGCTAAATCCATTACATGAATGTAGTCTCTTATACAAGTTCCATCAGGAGTAGGATAGTCATCTCCATAGATAGATATTTTTTTCTCTTTGTCCTAGAGCAACTTGTAAAATTAATGGAATTAAATGAGTTTCACAAGTATGAGCTTCTCCGATTTCTCCACTTGGGTATGCACCAGCAACATTGAAATATCTTAAAAAGCAGTATATTTTTAGTCCATAGGCATTAGCACACCATTTAAACATCTTTTTCAACAGCTAGCTTACTTTCTCCATAAGGGTTAGTAGGTTCTGTTCTATCAGTTTCAAGTATAGGCATGTTTTCAGCTTCTCCATAAGTTGCAGCAGTAGATGAAAATACTATCTTTATCTACATTATGAGCTTTCATAACTTTTTAATAGGCAAAAGAGTACCGTAGAAGTTATTTTTCAAAAATATTTTTAGAGGTTCTTCTACACTTTCTCCAACTAAAGAGAAGGCAGCAAAATCAATAACTCCATCAATTTGATATTTTTTTCAAAAAAACTCTATTTAAAAATTCTTCATCTTTTTAAATCTCCAAGTTCTAAATGTGCTTTTTTTCATCAACAGCATCAACATGTCCTGTAATTAAGCTATCAACAACAACAACATCTTCATTTTTTCTAATAGATATTTAACAACATGGCTACCAATGTAACCTGCTCCTCCACAAACTAATATAGACATTAGAATCTACCTCCAATATGATTTATAAATTTAAGAAAGGCATTTTTTTACCTTTTTTTCATCTCTTTTAAATACTCCAGCATCTTCAAGCACTCTTGAGAATGTTAAACCAATTTCAACATTTAAAAATATTTTTCTAAGATTTCATCTACTGATAAATCCTTAATATTAGGATATTTATTTATAAAAGGTTTTTAACCAAGATAAATGTTTTTTTCACAGTCTTTATCTTCAGAAATTTTTCTTTTCAAAAGTCCTCATCTTTTTAAGAATTCAGCTATTTTTTCTCATTTCCATCTTCAATCTTCCAGGAAGAACAGCTAGTCCCATAACTTCTATCAGCCCAATATTTTTCTTTTTTTAATATTGTGATGTTCACTATGAGGGTGGAAGATACCTAAAGGATTAGCTTCATCAGTTCTATTATTTCTAAGAACTAAATCAATTTCAAAGTATTCTCCTCTTCTTCTAGCGATAGGAGTTATAGTATTGTGTGGAGTTGAGTTTGTATAAGCAAATACTCCAACTTCCTCATCTGAATATTCTCTCCAAGCTTTTTAAGACTTTTATCTGATAACTCAATTAATTCATTTCTATCTAAAGACTTTTAATCTTAAAAACAGTCATAGGCCACTTTAACTATTCCAGCCTTTATATTAGGATATGCTTCAAAAACTTACTTCCTTTTTCAATCTCAGATTTTTGCCATAGGGAACTCATGATTTCCACCTTGATAGTGGTCATGGCTTAAAATAGAACCTCCAACTATTGGTAAATCAGCATTTGAACCTATAAAGTAATGTGGGAATTGATTTACAAAGTCCAAAGTTCTTGAGAAAGTGTCTCTATTTATTTTCATTTCTCTATGTTCAGAACAGAATATTATTGCATGTTCATTGTAGTAAACATAAGGAGAATATTGAAAATACCATCTTTCATTTTTCTAAAGTTAGAGGTATAACTCTATGGTTTTTGTCTTGCAGGATGTGTTAAAGTTCCAGCAAAACCAACATTTTCATAGCATAAAAGACACTTTAGGATAATTTACTTGAGGCATATTCTTTTTGTCTTTCAATCTCTTTAGGATCTTTTTCAGGTTTAGATAGATTTATAGTAATTTCTAAATCTCCATATTCTGTTGGACTTTTGCCAATATAGATTTTTTTCTATTCTTTCAGTTCTTATATAGTTAGTCTTTTTTTAGAGAAATTATAGAAATAGTCTGTTGCTGACTTTTATATTTGTATCAGATAAATTTTTTTAAATGTATTTATAACTTCTCTTGGGAAAGGAGTAAATTTTCCCCATAACTTTCTGTGTCAAAAAAATATCTCTATCTGTAGTTCCGTCTTCTATAATTTTTTTGTTCTATAGCATAGTCACAAATTTTTATCTAAGATTTCTTGAGGATATTCAGGTATTTGATAGTTATCTTCATTGACATCCTCCCAATCTTTTTAATTGTAACAATGCCATTAATTCATTTCTAACAAACATAACATCATCTTCTGTTATCAATGAATTTTTTTAAGTGAATATTTTATAAGTCTATTAATTAAAGAGTAAATTTCCATCCTTTTTTTCCTTTCTTTAAAATATTAGCTACATTCCAAATTTTTAGGCTACTGTGACGTCCATTACTGTAGAGAGGCCTTTATGGAGCTCTCGAGACATTAATGGCTGGCAAGTAACTATTAAAAATACTGGCTAGTAACGAACTATTTTTATATTTTCCCTGCTCCATCTCCAATGTTTTGCTATATAGAAAGTAGCTCTTAAACCTGTTTTTTTCCTTTATATTTTTTTCCAACATTTTTTTATAAAGTTTTTCAACATGGTCATTTTTCAACTATACTTACAGTACAACCACCAAAAACCTGCTCCAGTCATACGAGAACCAACAGTTCCTTCTTCTTCCCAAAGCAGCTTCTACAAGGCTATCAAGCTCTACACCTGTAACTTCATAGTCATCTCTTAAAGAGATATGAGATTGATTCATTAATCTTCCAAATTCTGCAATATCATCTTTTTTTCAAAAATTCAACTGCAACCTTTTGCTCTTTCATTTTCACTAACAGCATGAGTTGCTCTTTTTTAGTTGTTCTTCATCTGTTATAAAAGTGTTTAACTTTATCAAATTCAGCAACTGTTAGCTCACCTAGATATTTTTATATTAATTCCATTGTCATTTAGAACTTTAACAGCTTCTTCACAAGAACTTCTTCTTTCATTGTATTTAGAATCTGCTAAACCTCTTTTTTTATTTGTATTAGCAATAACAATAGACATATTTTTTTAATTTTACAGGAACATATTCAAACTTTAAAAGTATTACAATCTAGTAAAATAGCATGGTCTTTTTTTACCCATACCGACTGCAAATTGATCCATAATTCCTGAGTTTACTCCAATGAATTTATTTTTCTGCTACTTGGCACATTTTAACCATTTCAACCATATCAACATCAAGTTTGAATAAGTCTTTAAGTATAACAGCAGTTAAAACTTCTATAGAAGCTGAAGAAGAAAGTCCAGCACCATTTGGAATATTTCCATAGAATAATACATCAAAACCACTGTCTATTTTTATAAGCTTTTATCTAAGAAAGTTTTAACAACTCCTTTTAGGATAATTAGCCCAGTTATCTTTTTTTATTATAAACTAAAGTTATCTAGACTAAATTCAATAGTTCCTAAATTTTTTTAAAGTTTTTTTAGAATACATTCTAAAAAGTTTTTGTCTTCTCTTTTTTTACAACAGCATAAGTTCCAAAATCTAATGCACAAGGGAAAAACAGAAACCACCATTGTAGTCTGTGTGCTCACCAATTAAATTAACTCTACCTGGTGAAAAAGAAAGTTTCCACATTCCCATCATATTTAAAAATTTCTTTAAATTCCTTTTATTAAATCTTTCTAACATAAATCCCTCCAAAAAAATAAAAAAATGTAATTTATACTATTATATATCATTTTAAAAAAATATAAACAAAAAAAGAGACTGTTGCAAAATTAAAATTTCAATCCCAAAGTAAAAAAAATAAGTCAGTAACGAACTATTTTTTTACTTTTTATGAATTACAACAGCCCCTTTTTCCTTAAAAATTTAATTAATTCTTTAGTTAATTTCTTTTTATAGTTTGCATAAAAACCAGCTAAGTTTTTGAATTTCACTTGGAATAAGTATCTTAGTAGATTTACCATCAGCAACTTTTTTTCAAATGTTTCAAAAGATTTCAATGCTAAGATTTCTTTAGCAGGTTTAGCTTCATTTAATAGTTTAATAGCTTCAGCTTCAGCTCTTTGAATTTCAAGTATTGCTTGAGCTTTACCTTCAGCTTCTTTAATTTTTACTTCTTTTTCAGCTTCAGCTCTTAAGATAGCAGATTGTTTTTCCCCTTCAGCAACAAGTATTGCAGATTCTCTTGTAGCTTGAGCTTCAAGTATTTTCGCTCTCTTTTCTCTTTCTGCTTTCATTTCCTTTTCCATGGCAATTCTGATGTCATTTGGAGGAAGTATAGATTTTTAACTCAACTCTGTTTACTTTTTATTCCCCAAGGGTCAGTAGCATCATCAAGTTCTTGACGCATCTTTGTATTTATGATATCTCTAGATGTCAATGTTTCATCAACTGTCATGTCCCCTATAATGTTTCTAAGAGTTGTAGCAGTTAAGTTTTCAATAGCTGATAAAGGTCTTTCAACTCCATAAGTATATAGCTTAGGATCTGTTATTTGGAAATAAACAACAGTATCTATTTGCATAGTAGCGTTATCTTTTGTGATAACTGCTTGTGGGTCAAAGTCAACAACTTGTTCTTTAAGAGAAACTATTCTTGAAACCTTATCAAAGAAAAGGATTGATAAGATTTAAACCTGAACTTAAAGATTGATTGTATTTTTCCTAGTTTTTTTCAATGATATAAACTTGTGATTCAGGAACGATTTTAATTGCTTTTTAATGCAATTACAGCAAATAAAATCAAAAAGTAGTACAAAAAAATGGTATATAAAACATAATTCAAAAACCTCCAATTTATTTTTTTAAAAATTATTTTATTTCCTTTAAAACTTGAAATTACAGGAGTATCTCCTACTTCAAAAAGCTCATTACTTAAGGCAGTCCATATAGAACCCTTTATAGCTTACATCATAAATTTTTTTCTTCTTTACTTGCATCTACAATTTTTCTTTATTATGATAGGAGTATCAATTTTTTTCAGCATCAAAATTATCTTTATTTTTTTAGATAAAGATAGCTCTAGCATAAGGTCTTAAGAATATAATAGATAGTAGAGAAACAACTGTAAAGAAAGTTATCTCAACTTTCATACTATCAGTAATTAGAGATACAAATACAGTTAAAGGCCGCTGCAAAAAGCAAACCATACTGTTACAAGTGCTGGAATAGCAAATTCAATAATAGTGAAAATAATAGTAAGTACTAGCCAAAAAAATATAACCCACTGTCATTGTAATTCTCCTTTCATTTTTAACTTTAGTTAAAATTTATAAAAATATAATATTTTTTTACTTATTTTTATTTCTTATATTATAACATATTTTAAAAAAATAAAAAAACATTTTTTTATTCTATTCCGTCTTCTTCTTCGATTAAATAATTCATCTGTTGCCAGTCGTAAAATTCTATTAGTTTGTAAGGAATAGTATTATTTTTTTATGTGCTATAGCAATCAGTTCATCTGCTTCTATTTTGTACACAACATGATGTTCTTCAAAAATCATCTAAAAGCATTTCTTGATATTCTTTATATTTTCCAGTTTTTTTAAGTTCATCTATAATTTTTTTACTTCATCTTCTTTTAATCTTTCCATATTTTTTTTATCACCTCTTTTTAATAATATTTGTTCTATATCCTATAATATAATTCTACTAAATGCAAGAGAAAAAAATAATTATACAGAAGTGGTTCATTTTTTTAAATGCTTTAAGATAATATTTTTTTATCATAATTTTTTTATTGACAAAGCTAAAAAAACTGTACTCTTATAGTATAAATGAAAAATATTTAATTATAAATAAATTATTGAAAGGATTGATGATATGAAAAAGTAGAACTGTAGAAATAGTAAATGAAACTGGATTACACACAAGACCAGGAAATGAATTTGTAAGTTTAGCGAAAAACATTTTCTTCTCAAATAAGCGTAGAAAATGAAGCAGGTACAAAAGTAAATGGAACTTCATTATTAAAATTACTTTCTTTAGGAATTAAAAAAAGGAAGCAAAAATAACTGTATATGCTGATGGTGAAGATGAAAACGAAGCAGTTGATAAATTATCATCTCTTCTTGAAAACTTAAAAAGATTAATTTTTTTGTGTGAGGGAGGGATTATCTTCTCCCTTTTATTTTTGAAAAAAATATTGGAGTGGATTATGAAAAAAATAACTTAATAAAAGGTATTCCAGCTTCTCCTGGGATAGCAATAGGAAAAAGCATTTCTTTACAAAGAAAACAATTTAGAAATACTTGAAAAAGTCAACACTATCTAAAGAGGAAGAATTAGGAAGATTAATAAAAGGAAGAGAAGTTGCTAAAAAAACAATTAGAAGAAATAAAAGAAAATACTCTTCAAAAAAACTTGGTAAAGATAAGGCAGATATCTTTTGAAGGGCATATTACTTTATTAGAAGATGAAGAACTATTTTCAGAAATAGATTCAAAAATCTCTGAAAAAAAATGTACTGCAGAGTTTGCTTTAAGTGAAGCAATTGATGAATATGCAAATATGCTTGCAAATTTAGAAGATGCATATTTTTAAAGAAAGAGCAGGAGATTTAAGAGATATAGGGAAAAAAAGATGGCTATATGGTGTCATGAATGCACAAGTAGTTGATCTTTCAAAAGTTAGAACCTGAAACAATAATCGTTGCAAGAGAACTAAATCCTTCAGATACAGCTCAAATAAACTTAGAAAATGTTCTAGCTTTTGTAACTGAAATTGGAGGGAAAACAGCTCACTCATCTATTATGGCAAGATCTTTAGAATTGCCAGCTGTTGTTGGAGTAGGAGCAGTTTTGGAAAAACTTAGAAAACAATCAAATTTTTAATAGTTGATGCATTAAAAAGGAGAAGTTATAGTTAATCCTGATGAAGAAACTTTAAAGATATATAGAGAAAAAAAGAAAAACTTCTTAAAAAGAAAAAGAAGAATTAAAAGGCTTTTAAAAGATAAAAAAGCTATTTCAAAAAGATGGAACAAAAGTTGATGTTTGGGGAATATAGGGTCTCCTAATGACTTAAAAGGAATTATTTCAAATGGTGGTTTTGGAATAGGACTTTATAGAACAGAGTTCTTATTTATGGAAAAAGATAGTTTTCCAACAGAAGATGAACAATTTGAAGCATATAAAATAGTAGCTGAAGGTTTAAAAAGGATATCCTGTAACTATAAGAACTATGGATATAGGTGGAGATAAATCATTACCATATATGGAGTTGCCACAGGAAGAAAAATCCATTTTTTTAGGTTGGAGAGCAATAAGAGTTTGTTTAGACAGACAAGAAATTTTAAAAAAACTCAATTTAGAGCCTTATTAAGAGCTTCAAAAATATGGACAAATAAAAAAATCATGTTACCTATGATAATGGATATAGAGAAATTAGAAAGGCAAAAAGCTATATTTGAAAACTGTAAGAATGAACTAAGAGAAGAAGGTATAGAATTTGATGAAAAAGATAATGTTAGGAATAATGGTTGAAACTCCTGCTGTTGCATTTAGAGCGAAATATTTTTGCAAAAGAATGTGATTTCTTCTCAATAGGAACAAATGACTTAACACAATATACTTTAGCTGTAGATAGAGGAAATGAAAAAAATTGCTAATCTATATGATACATATAACCCAGCAGTACTACAAGCTATTAAAATGTTAATAGATGGAGCACATGAAGGTGGAATAAAAAAATTTCAATGTGTGGAGAATTTGCTGGAGATGAAAATGCAGTAGCAATTTTATTTGGTATGGGACTAGATTCTTTTTCTATGTCAGGAATTTCAATACCAAGAGTTAAAAGAATTCTAATGAAATTAGATAAAAAAAGAATGTGAAAAAGCTAGTTGAAAAGAATTTTTAGAACTATCAACTGCTAGTGAAATCAAAAAAATGAAGTTAAAAGAATTTATGAAAAAAATATAGCTTAAAAAAATATCTTTGATATATAAAATACATAAAAATTATTCAAATTATATATCTAAAAATAGGTCATTAATTCGCTTTTTTGAACTCCTAACCTATTAAAAAAATAAAACAGATATTTTTTAAAATGATACATAATCATTAAAAAAACAAAATAAGAGTGAACTTAGAAAAAAAGTTTAAAAAAATACTTGATTTTTTTATTAGAAAATAATGTATTATAGCTACAGAAAATCAAGGAGGGATATATAATGAAAAAAAATTTGCAATGTTAGCACTAGCTATGAGCTTATTCTTAGTAGCTTGTGGAGAAAAGAAAGAAGAAGAAAAACCAGCTGAACAACCAGCTGCTGAAGCAACTGCAACAACTACTGAAGCTGCTGCAACAACTACTGAAAGCTGCCGCTGAAGCAAAAATCATTCTCAGTTAAAACTGAAGATGGAAAGGAATTCACTTTAGAAGTTGCTGCTGATGGAGCTACAGCTACTTTAACTGATGCAGAAGGAAAAGTTACTGAATTGAAAAATGCAGAAACTGCTTCTGGAGAAAAGATATGCTGATGAAGCTGGAAACAGAAATAGCTATGAAAGGTACAGAAGGAGTTTTTAACTTTAGGGAGATCTTAAAGAAGTTCCAGTAACTGTAGAAGCTAAATAGTTAGAAAAAAATTTTTAAACTAAAAGCAGGAAGAAATTCCTGCTTTTTTTCTTATAATATTTTTTTATATTTCTTGCTAAATTATTCAAACTATAATATAATTTAAGATAGGAGATTTATGTAAAAAGAAGCGCCAGAGCTCTATTTTTTTGAGTTGACGAGGATTGAAATTATCGAATTTTTCGGCGGATATTTCAAAAGGTGGTTACAACCATTATTAACAAAAAAACATAGAGTGATCTATGTAACAAAAGAAATAATTGTAACAGTCTCCTATTTTTATAATGAAAAATTTTTTTAGGAGGTTTAATATGTGTGGAATAATTGGATATTCAGGAACTAACACGAAATGCGGTGGAGGTTCTATTAGAAGGACTTGAAAAGGTTGAATACAGAGGATATGATTCAGCAGGGATTGCCTTTGTAACTGATAAAGGGATACAAATAGAAAAGAAAGAAGGAAAAATTAGATAATTTAAGAAATCATATGAAACAATTTGAAGTTCTTTCTTGTACAGGGATAGGTCATACTAGATGGGCAACTCATGGAGTACCTACAGATAGAAATGCTCACCCTCACTATAGTGAAAACAGAGATGTTGCACTTATTCACAATGGAATTATTGAAAACTATGCAGAAATCAAAAAAAGAATTGATTAGAACAAGGTGTAAAATTTAGTTCAGATACAGATTCAGAAGTAGTTGCTCAACTATTTTCAAAACTATATGATGGAGATTTATACTCAACTCTTAAAAAAAGTTTTTAAAAAAAGAATAAGAGGAACTTATGCCTTTTGCTATAATTCATAAAGATTTTCCCTGATAGAAATGATTTGTTGTAGAAGTCATAGTCCTTTGATAGTTGGACTTGGAGAACATCAAAATTTTATAGCTTCAGATGTATCAGCTATATTGAAAATATACAAGAGATATCATTTATCTTGAAGATGGAGATGTTGCTTTTAGTAACAAAAGATAATGTTACTATCTATGATAAAGATGAAAAAAAGAAGTAAAAAGAGAAGTTAAAGAAAAGTTGAATGGAACTTTGAACAAGCTTCAAAAAGGTGGATATGCTCACTTTATGATAAAAAGAAATTGAAGAGCAACCTGAAATTATTGAAAAAAACTTTAAATGTTTACACAGATAAAAGAAAAGAATGTAAATTTTGATGAACAATTAGAAGGAATAAATTTACATAATATAGATAGAATATATATAGTTGCTTGTGGAACAGCTTATTATGCAGGTTTACAAGGACAATATTTTTATGAAAAATTGTTGGGAATAGATGTATTTACAGATATAGCTTCTGAATTTAGATACAATGACCCTGTAATAACTGATAAGACTTTAGCTATTTTTTTGTAAGTCAATCAGGAGAAACTATTGATACTTTAATGTCAATGAAATATGCAAAAGGAAAAAAAGGAGCAAAAACTTTAGCAATATCTAATGTTTTAGGTTCAACAATAACAAGAGAGCAGACAATGTTATCTATACTCTTGCAGGACCTGAAATTTCAGTTGCTTCTACAAAAAGCATATAGTTCACAAGTTTTAGTTCTATATCTATTATCTCTATATATGGGAGCAAAACTTGGAAAAATTAGAAGAAAAAGATTATATGAAAATATATTTCTGATATTAAATTTAGTAAAAGAAAATATAAGTGGACTTATAAACAGAAAAAGAAAAGATACATGAAATTGCTAAGAGAATAAAAAGATGTAAAAAAATGGTTTCTATCTTGGTAGAGGAATAGATGAAAAAAAGTTGCTAGAGAAGGTAGCTTAAAGATGAAAGAAATCAACTATATTCACACTGAAGCTCTTGCTGCAGGGGAGTTAAAAGCATGGAAGTATAGCCCTTATAGAACAAGGAGTTTTAGTTGTTGCTATCTCTACTAACTTAGAAATGGATGAAAAAAAGTTGTATCAAATATAAAAAGAAGTTAAGGCTAGAGGAGCTTATGTTGTTGGGAGTTTGTAAAGAAGGAAGTTTAGTTCCTGAAGTTGTAGATGATGTAATTCAAATCAAAGACAGTGGAGAGTTATTAAGTCCTGTTCTTGCAGTTGTTGCTCTACAATATTTAGCTTACTATACATCTTTAGAAAAAGGTTTTGATGTGGATAAACCTAGAAATCTTGCAAAATCTGTAACAGTGGAATAAAAAGAAAACTCATTAAATTGGAGGGAGCTTTAGAATGGAAATCAACAAAAAGAATTGAAGAAGCTAGAAAAAGTATGAAGAAAAGCACAAAGTAGATGCCTATATTGTAACAAGTTCTGACTATCATCAAAGTGAATATATAGGTGGCTATTTTTCAAGGAAGAGAATATTTATCAGGTTTTACTGGTTCAGCAGGAATTTTTAGTTATATTCAATGATGAGGCTTGCCTATGGACAGATGGAAGATATCATATCCAAGCTGAAAAATCAATTAAAAAGGTAGTGAAATAAAAATTATTTAAACAAGGTAATACAGGTGTTCCTACATATAAAGGAATACATAGTTTCTAAGTTAGCAGAAAATTCAAAAAAATAGGAATAGATGCAAAGATACTTTTTATCTTCTGATGTGAATGAAATTCTTTCAAAGAAAAAAATTTAAGATTGTTGATTTTTGATTTATTAGCAGAAGTTTGGAAGAAAAAGACCAGATTTAGCAGCTGAAAAAGATATTTATTTTTAGAAGATAAATATACTGGAAAAATCATATAAGGAAAAAAAGTAAAAAGAAATAAGAGCAAGTTTAAAAAGAAAAAAATGCAGACTATAATATTATCTCAAGTTTAGATGATATAGCTTGGATATATAATTTTCAGAGGTGACGATGTTCAACATAACCCTGTAGCTCTATCATTTACAGTGATTTCTGAAAAGAAAGCAAGCCTATATATTGATGAAAATAAATTAAATGAGGGAAGCTGAAAAAAATATTTTAAAAGATAACAAAGTAGAAGTTAAAGGATATTTTTGAATTCTTTGAAGATATAAAAAAATTAAAAAGGAAATATCTTAGTTGACTTTAATAAAACTAGCTATGCTATCTATGAAGCTATCAGTAAAGAATAACTTAATCAATGCTATGAATCCTAGTACATATTTAAAGGCACATAAGAATGAAACTGAAATAGCTAACACAAAAGAAATTCATGTTCAAGATGGAGTAGCTATAGTTAAATTTATGTACTGGCTTAAAAAAATAACTATAAAAAAAGGGAAATATCACAGAATTTTCTGCTGAAGAAAAAAAATTAATTCTCTAAGAGAAAAAAATAGAAGGATATATAGATTTAAGTTTCCATACTATATCAGCTTTTGGAAAAAATGCAGCTATGATGCACTATTCAGCTCCTGAAAAAAATTCAGCTAAAATAGAAGATGGAGTGTATTTACTTGATTCAGGAGGAACATACTTAAAGGGTACTACTGATATAACAAGAACTTTCTTTCTTTAGGAAAAGTTGGAAAACAAGAAAAAAATAGATAATACTTTAGTTTTTAAAAGGAATGTTAGCACTATCAAGAGCAAAAATTCTTGTTTGGAGCAACAGGAACAAACTTAGATATTTTAGCTAGACAATTTCTTTATGGAATGTAGGAATAGACTATAAATGTGGAACAGGACATGGAGTAGGACATATCTTTAAATGTACATGAAGGACCACATGGAATAAGATTCCAATACAATCCTCAAAGATTAGAAGTTGGAATGATAGTTACTAATGAGCCAGGGGCATATATTGAAGGTAGCCATGGAATAAGAATAGAAAATGAACTTCTAGTAAAAAGAAGCTTTAGTGAAACTGAACATGGTAAATTCTTAGAGTTTGAAACTATTACTTATGCACCTATTGACTTAGATGGTATAGTAAAAAAATCTTTTAACTAAAGAAGAAAAAAAGAACAATTAAATACTTATCATAAAGAAGTTTATGAAAAAAATTAAAACCTTATTTAACTAAGACTGAACAAGCATTTTTAAAAGAATATACTAAAGAAATTTAGGTTAATGATTTAGAAAGGTATAAAAAGATATGAGAAAGAATTATGAAACCTCAAAAATTGTACTATGGTTTTCCAGTAATTTTACTTGGATATAAGGATGTTAACTTTAAATATAATTTTACAACTAATAGTTCATCATATACATTGGGAGATATGATGGTTATAGGACTTCATTGTAGAAGTAATGCAGCTAAACAAATTATGAACTTCAAGGAATTTACTGTAAATATTCCTAGTGAAAAACTTAATGGATGAAATTGAAATAGGTGGATTTTTTTCATAAAGTAGATAAAATTCAACTTAGTAAAATTGGATTATGAAATAGGAGAATTTATTGACGCACCGATATTTACTGCTTTGTCCTGTTTCTATGGAATGTAAGGTAGAAAATGTTGTAATGTATGGAGAAACTGCCAATATTATAGCGAGTATAAAGAAAAGAGTTGTTAATCCTATCTTGATTGAAGATGGAAAAATTAAATTCAGATAAATTAAACTCAGTTTTATTCTTCGGTGATGATAATGAAAAAAAATATCGTTATTTAAGGAATTTGAGCGATAAAGCAGGAAAAATTTTTATAAGAATAAATTTGAATAGAATAAAAAGGGGAATTTTTTTACTTTTTGTAAGAATTTCTCTTTTATTTTTTTAAGTTCTGTGCTATAATTAATTATGACAAAAAAATGGTCAGGAATTTAAAAAAATTAAAAGAGGTGAATTTTATGGAAAATATATTAAAAAAATCATATAGAATGTTTATCAATGGAGAATGGGTAAATTCAAGTAATGGAGTTATGGTAAAAACATATGCTCCATATAACAATGAATTATTATCAGAATTTCCTGATGCAAGCGAAAGTGATGTAGATTTAGCAGTTAAAAGTGCAAAAGAAGCATTTAAAACTTGGAGAAAAACTACTGTAAAAGAAAGAGCTAAGATTTTTAAATAAGATTGCTGATATCATAGATGAAAATAAAGAACTATTAGCAACTGTTGAAACTATGGATAATGGTAAGCCAATAAGAGAAACAACTTTAGTTGATATTCCTTTAGCAGCAAGTCATTTTAGATATTTTGCAGGATGTATCTTAGCAGATGAAGGACAAGCAACTGTTTTAGATGAAAAGTTTTTAAGTTTAATTTTAAGAGAGCCTATAGGAGTTGTAGGACAAATTATTCCTTGGAACTTCCCATTCTTAATGGCAGCTTGGAAGTTAGCACCAGCTTTAGCAGCAGGAGATACAGTTGTTTTAAAACCATCTAGTACAACAACATTAAGCTTATTAGTTTTAATGGAACTTATCCAAGATGTAATTCCTAAAGGGAGTTGTAAACTTAATTACAGGAAAAGGAAGCACAGCAGGGGAATTTTTAAAGAATCACCCTGATTTAGATAAATTAGCTTTTCACAGGTTCAACAGCAGTAGGTAGAGATATAGCTTTAGCAGCAGCAGAAAAAAATTAATACCTGCAACTCTTGAATTAGGTGGGAAAATCAGCAAATATTATTTTTAGATGATGCTGACATAGAAAAAGGCACTTGAAGGAGCTCAACTTGGAATCTTATTCAACCAAGGACAAGTTTGTTGTGCAGGTTCAAGAATATTCGTACAAGAAGGAATATATGATGAATTCATAGAAAAACTTGTAAAGAAATTTGAAAATATTAAAATTGGAAATCCATTAGATCCTACAACTGTAATGGGAAGCCAAATAGATGCAAGACAAGTAAAAACTATTTTTAGACTATGTTGAAATTGCTAAACAAGAAGGTGGAGTTGTTTTTAACAGGAGGAGTAAAATATACAGAAAAATGGTTGTGACAAAGGGAAACTTTGTAAGACCCTACATTAATAACTAATGTAAACAATGGTTGCCGTGTATCTCAAGAAGAAATCTTTTGGACCAGTTGCTGTTGTAATTAAATTTAAAACAGATGATGAAGTTATCGCTCAAGCAAATGATAGTGAATATGGACTTGGAGGAGCAGTATTCACAAAAGAATATCAATAGAGCTTTAAGACTTGCAAGAGAAATTCAAACTGGTAGAGTATGGGTAAATACTTATAACCAAATTCCAGAACATGCTCCATTCGGAGGATATAAAAAAATCAGGTATAGGAAGAGAAACTCATAAAGTTATCTTAGAACACTATACACAAAATGAAAAAAATATTTTAATTGACTTAGAAGAAGGAACTTCTGGACTATACTAAAAAAATAATAAACTAACAAATTAATAAATAATAAAAAGAGTTGTTACATTTTATTAAACAAATGTAACAACTCTTTTTATTTTTATAAAATTTCTTGTATTTTTTTCAAAGTAATTAAATTTGACAGATAATTTTTATAAGTGATAAAAATATTTTAAACTATAATTTGGTATTTTTTTGAAAAATATATTTTATTTTTGAAAAAAAGGAGAAAAGATACGACATGGATTTAAAAAGGAAGTAAAAACAGAAAAGAATTTAATGACAGCTTTTTGCTGGAGAATCACAAGCAAGAAATAAATATAATTTCTATGCAAAAAGTTGCTAAAGAAGAAGGATATGAACAAATAGCTGAACTATTTGATATTACAGCTAACAACGAAAAAGAACATGCTAAACTTTGGTTCAAAGCTTTACATGGAGATACTATCCCTGAAACAATAGTTAACCTTGCAGATGCAGCAGCTGGAGAAAACTATGAATGGACAGATATGTATGCTAAATTTGCAGAAGAAGCAAGAGAAGAAGGATTCATGAAACTTGCTAAACAATTTGAAATGGTTGGACAAATTGAAAAAGAACATGAAGAAAGATACAGAAAATTATTAGAAAACATTAAAAATGGGACAGTATTCCATTCAGAAGAAAAAAAGTAGCTTTGGGAATGTATGGACTGTGGACACCTACATTATGGAAATGATGCACCAGGTAAAATGTCCTGTTTGTGGAGCAGACAAAGCTAAATTCAAAAAGAAGAGCAGTTAACTACTAAGATTTAAAAACCATTGAGGCACTAAAAGACAAAAAAAGTTTTTTTAGTGTCTTTTTTATTAAAAAAATGATATAATACTAAGCACAGGATAAAAACTTAGGAGATAAAGCAAATGAGAATTACAAAAAAATTATTATTACTTGTTACAATTATGTTTATGAGTATTTTTTTCTTCAAAAGGAAATTTACTCAAAAGAAAAAAATTCAAAAGCCAGATTATAGTTATTTGACAGAAAAAGTTTCTATCTATTCAGATATGAATAAGAAAGAAAATATTGGATATTTAATAAAAAGGAACCCGTGTAAATGTTTATGAAACAAAAGGAAGTTACAAAAAAATTAAAAAAATAAAGCAAGGTAAAAGAAATAGATGCAACAATAATCATGAAAAAGATAACATACAAAGATGTTAATAAAACAAAAAGTTGCTTGGATAGAAGATGGTTATTTGGTATCGACATTAAATGAAGCAGTTGATGAAAGATTTAAAAAAATTTAGATTTTCACAGAAAAAGAAAAGAAAGAATACAAAGATAATAAAAAGAGTAAAAAGTAAGAGGACTAGTATGTTTCAGGCCACTCTGTTGCACTTAAAGGTAGATTAGATGAGCTTATAGAACTTGCTAAAAAAAGAATAATATCAATGCCTTTGTTATAGATGTAAAAGGAGACTATGGAGAGTTAACTTTTCCTATGTCAGAGAGTATAAATAAATATACAAAGTCTACTAATAAAAAGCCAATAATAAAAGAGATTGAGCCTGTAATTAAAAAAATTAAAAGATAATGGGATTTACACTATAGCTAGAATAGTATCTTTTAAAGACACAATCTATGCCAAAAGAAAAATCCTGATAAAAATTATTGTATATAAAGATGGAGGAAAGGCATTTACAAATAGTGATGGACTTGTTTGGGTATCTGCTTATGATAAAAAAACTTGTGGGAATACAATGTGACAGTTGCTAAAAGAAGCAGCAAAAAGCAGGTTTCAACGAAATACAGTTTGACTATGTGAGATTTCCTGCTTCTAATGGTGGAAAACTAGACAAGGTTTTAAACTATAGAAATACAGATAATATGACTAAAAGGCAGAAGCTATTCAAAAAAATATTTAAACTATGCAAAAAAAGAGTTAAGTCCATATAATGTATATATAAGTGCAGATATCTATGGGCAAGTTGGAAGTTCTTCAGATGATATGTCATTGGGACAATTTTGGGAAGCTGTTAGTTCAGAGGTAGATTATGTATCACCTATGATGTATCCAAGCCATTATGGAAAGGGAGTTTATGGACTAGAGATTCCTGATGCTAATCCATATAAAACAATTTATCATTCAACAAAAGATTCTATAAATAGAAATAATAATATTTCTAGTCCTGCTATTATTAGACCTTGGATACAAGCATTTACAGCAACTTGGGTAAAAGGACATATACATTATGGATCAAAAGAAGTTAAAGAGCAAATTAAAGCAATGAAGGATCTGGGTGTGGACGAATATATTTTGTGGAGTGCTACCAACAGATATGAGAACTTTTTTTAAAAATAAAACTTGTAAAAATTTTTATATTTATATATATAATATAAATATGACTTATTAAGTAAAGTTTAAAAATTTAAAAATAAAGATATATTAAAAAAATTAGGAGGAGTAAAATGAGTAAAATTAGTTTAGTTTATTATAGTGCAACTGGAAATACAGAAAAAAATGGCAAAAAGCTATTGAAGAAGGAATAGTTGAAGCAGGAGGAGCAGTAACTGTTTACAAATCAAATGCAATGGATAAAGATGCTATCCTTTCAAGCGATGTTATAGTTATGGGATCTTCAGCAACAGGAGCAGAAGTAATAGACGAAAATAACTTATTACCATTCATGGAAGAAGCAGGAGATAAATTCAAAGGTAAAAAAAGTATATATCTTCGGTTCTTACGGATGGGGAGGAGGAGAATATGCTGATAACTGGAAAGCTCAATTAGAAGGATTTGGAGCTACTATAGTTGATATGCCTATTCTTGCAAATGAAGAACCAAGTGATGAAGAATTAGCTCAATTAAAAAGAAGTTGGAAAAGAAATTAGCTGCTATCTAATTACTTAAAAATATTAAAAAAAACAAAAAGCTGTTACAAAGAAAATTTGTACAGCTTTTTTTAAGTTTTTTATAATATTTAAAAAAAATATTGAAAAAAAGTTAATAAATCTATTATGATAATGTTAAGTAATATTTAACGATAAATTATAGTTTTTTTGAAGGAGGAAAGGAAATAATGTATTGTTGTACAAAAAAATAAATGATGATATTATTTGGATTGGAGTTAACGATAGAAAAAAACTCAAAGATTTGAAAAATTACATTCCTTTAGATAACGGAGTTACATATAATTCATATTTAATATTGGATGAAAAAAAATTTGTATTATTGATGGTGTTGAGGAAGGTGAAAATGGAAATTTTTCTTAGTAAAATAGAAGCAATGATAGGTACTGCTCCTATTGACTACATTATAGTAAATCACGTTGAACCTCGATCATTCTGGCTCAATCAAAAAGTCTATTAAAAAAATTTATCCAGAATTAAAAAGTTGTAGGAAATGCAAAAAAACTATAATGATGTTAAAATTATTAGGTGTAGACTTAGCTGATGAAAGAGTAATGGTAGTAAAAAGAAAAAAAGATGTTTTAGACTTAGGAAAACATAAGCTAACTTTCTATTTAATGCCTATGGTACACTGGCCAGAATCTATGGCAACTTATGATATGACTGATAAAAATCTTATTCTCAAATGATGCTTTTTGGAAGCTTTTGGAGCTTTTAGATGGAGCTGTTTTTTTGATGATGAAGTAAACACAGATTTCTTTACAGATGAAATGAGAAGATACTATTCTAATATAGTTGGGAAGTTTGGTGCACCTGTAAATGCTGTTTTAAAGAAATTATCTCCTCTTGAAATTTCTTGTATTTGTCCCTCACATGGACTTATTTGGAGAAAAAATATAAAAGCCCTTATAGAAAGATATCAAAAATGGGCAAATATGGAACCTACAAAAGAAGGTGTTGTTATAGTTTATGGAAGTATGTATGGTCATACAGCTGAAATGGCTGAATATTTAGGAAGAGAATTAGGTAACAGAGGAATAAAAGATGTTATCATCTTTGACTCATCTAAAACAGATCACTCATATATCTTCAGTACAATTTGGAAATATAAAGGACTTATGCTAGGTTCTTGTGCTCATAATAATGATGTATATCCAAAGATGGAGCCTTTACTACATAAATTACAAAACTATGGTTTAAAAAATAGATACTTAGGTATCTTTGGAAATATGATGTGGAGTGGTGGAGGAGTAAAGAAAATAAAAGAATTTGCTGACAGTCTACCAGGACTAGAACAAATTGGAGAACCTATAGAAATAAAAGGGCATGTTACTCCTATTGAAAGAGATAGACTAATAGAACTTGCTAATCTTATGGCAGATAAACTTATTGCTGATAGAGAATAATATAAAAAAAGGATTATCTGTTAAACAAATCTAATTTTAAGGAAAGTTGTTGAGGAGGTTGCAAAGAAGATGTAATTAAAATAACTCAAAAATTTATTTAGAAAAGATTTCATTATCCATTACTAAATTAGGAGTTATTAATATGAAAAAAATTTTTATTGGCTTGATTTGGGGAGAAACTTCTTATAATATATCATCAATTTTTATATAGTTCTGTGATAACTGCCTTTTTTTGTTACAACTTGGTATAAATAATACTCAAATTGGATTCATATGGTCTTTAGTTTTATTTTTCTCAAATGATATTTGATTATCCAACTGGAAGTTTTTGCTGATAAATATGGACGGTTAAGAATTTTTTTACAATTGGTATGATATTTATGGGGATAGCAACAATAATAATAGCAAAAAAAGTTATAATGTACTTATGCTATATATTAGTGGGATATTGCTTGGTTTAGGAGAATCACAGGTTAGTGGAACATTATTTCCTTGGTTTGTAAATAGTATTAGTATTGAAAAATAATAAAGAAAAAAACAAGAATATTTTTTTAAAATTAATGCACAAAGTCAGTTTTTAACTAATATTATAGGAGTTTTTAACAGGATTTATCATTTCGTTTTTTTCAACATTGATTAAAAAAATATGGTCGCACACTTGTGACTCTAGCACTCGTAGGGTGTCAGTCATGAGTTAGACCATTAAGTATAGTCAGCATATATAGAAATATGTATGTAGAGGTAGCAACTTTAAAAAGCTATCCAATACTACTCGAATTGCTGGGAAACCCCTAAAGCTAGTATAACTACAACATAGTACCCTAAATAATATGGTACAAGTGTGAAAGTGGCGAAAGCAGAAAAAAATATACTAGATGACATAAGGTTAAATCCTAAGTGTTAAGATAATGGGCAATCAGCAGCCAAGACCGAAAGGTAAGGTTCAACGACTATTCCTCCTGAGGGAAGTACACTAAAAGCTAGTGGAAGTGGGTAGACCCAAACAGATAGAACTGTGGGATAAGATATAGTCTGTGCTTAATAGAAATATTAAGAAGTTCAAGGCTAATCTCCTTAATTTATTAAGGAGTGTATATGCCAAGAGAACTGCATAAGTGGTAGCGTACTTATGTGAACGACAACCTCTAAAAACGACTGAGTCAGTTTTAGGTTCATATATTTAGAAAAATTTTTACTTTTTTTCATTTACTTATAGTATAAAAAAAGTAGTATACTATATATAGGTAAATGGAGGTGAAATCGCATGGAAAAAGCATATAAGTTTAGATTTTATCCAACTAAAACTCAAATAACAATATTAAATTGTACTTTTGGTTGTGTAAGATATGTCTATAATCATTTTTTTAGGTTTAAAACAAGAGCTATATAACAAAGAGAAAAAAAATCTATGTCATATAGTGAGTGTAGTAAAGAATTAACAGTTTTAAAAACAAGAGAAAGAATGGTTAAAAGATGTAGATAAATTTTTCTTTACAAAATTCTTTAAAAGGATTTAGATAAAGCCTATAAAAAAACTTTTTTAGTGGAAGTGGCTATCCAAAGTTTAAATCTAAGAAAGATAATAGAAAATCATACAGAACCAATTATACAAATAATAATATAGAGTTTTTTTAGATAAATGGATAAAAAGTACCTAAGTTAGGAAAACTAAAAAAATAAGAGATAAAATGAAACCACAAGGAAGAATAATAAGTGCAACAATAACACAAGCGCCTAGTGGAAAAATATTATATATCTTTATGTTGTACAGATGTAGAAGTAGAAAAAAATTAGAAAGTACAAATAAGAATGTTGGAATAGATTTAGGTATAAAGGATTTTGCGCTTACCAGTGATGAAATCTCAATAGAAAATCCAAAAATATTTACAAAAAAATCTTTGAATAAACTAGTAATATTACAAAGAAAACTATCACGAAAACCAAAGGGTAGTTCAAATAGGAATAAAGCTAGAATAAAAGTAGCAAGATTATTTGAAAAAAATATCAAATCAAAGAGAAGATTTTTTTGCAAAAAGTTATCAACAGTGCTAATAAAAAGAGTATGATATTATTTGTATGGAAGACTTACAAGTAAAAAAATATGGTAAAAAAATCATAAATTAGCAAGAAATATTGTAGATGTATCATGGAGTGAATTTAATAGAATACTAAGTTATAAAGCGAAATGGCATGGAAAAACAATAGTAAGAGTAGATAAATTTTTTGCAAGTAGTCAAATATGTAATTGTTGTGGATATAGAAATGAAGAAGTAAAAAGATTTAAGTGTGAGAGAATGGACTTGTCCAGTATGTGGAGCTGTACATAATAGAGATATAAATGCAGCCAAAAAAACATATTAAAAAGAAGGACTAAGGATATTAGGTATAAGTGCTTAAATATATAATATATGAACCGTAGGAACTATGGGGATAGCTTGGTAAATTTAGTTGGCTAACAGAAGCAACTACTACCCAAGAACCCTGCGACTCTAGCACTCGTAGGGTGTCAGTCGTGGGAGGTTCAGTATAAGACTTTATTAATTATTTCGGGGATGTTGTATATAGTAAATGGAGTATTCATATTTTTAGTTTTGAAGATAATAAAAGTACCGAAACTGATTTAGTAAAGATTGGTAAAAAAAGTTTACTATTTTTTTATAAAAAGAGCGTAAACTATGGATATATACTCTTGCTTTAACTTCAAGTTATTCATTTCTATTCTATTTATCTCTTCATATGGCAACCTGTAGGGAAATCATTAGGAATAACTGGAAGTAGACTTGGTAGTGTATATAGTCTTTATTTGATATCTTTTGCTATAAGTGCTTTTTATCAGTAAAAAGAAATATTAAAGAATTTGTATATGTTTTTATGTACCTCTCTAATACCTGTGTCTCTAATAGTTATCTATTGCTCTCACAATTTAATTTTTATATTTAGTTGGGATAGTTTCTCAGGATTTAATTATAAAATGGCTATGCTTAAAAATTATGGGGACAGTACATAATTTTTATTTCAAATGAAGTAAGATCATCTGTTATATCTTTAGTTAGCTCTTTATCAAGTGTATTTTTTGATAGGATTACAGATAATAATTGGAAAAAAATATTAGACACAAAAAAACCTTTTTATTTACAAATATTATGTATTTTTCATTGGAATTATTTATATAATTTGTATATTATTAATTCAAAAAAATGGATGCATGAAGAAAATAGCAGATAAGATTGAATATTTTAACAAATCTCAGTAAGAAGTCCCCTACTTCTATAAGTAGGGGATGAATTGCTTTTTATTTTTCTTGAAATTGTTTCAAAAAAATATGATATAATTAAATCAGTTAAAGGTAATAAAAAAAGAGTATTTTTTTGGAGTAGAAATTTTTTTGTATTGAGTATTGGTGGAGCAAGTAAGAAGGAGGAAATGAAGATAATTAAAAAAAGCATATAAATTCAGAATATATCCTACCTTAGAACAAGTAATCTTTTTTTCTCAAAAAAACTTTGGTTGTGTTAGAAAAGTTTATAACCTTATGTTAGATGATAGAAAGAAAAGGTTATGAAGAATATAAATCAACAGGAATTAAAACTGAAATATCCTACTCCTGCTAAAGTATAAAGAAGAATATCCTTATTTAAAAGAAGTTGATAGCTTTAGCTCTTGCTAATGCACAATTAAATTTAGAAAAAGGCTTTTTAAGAATTTTCTTAAAAAAATAAAGATTTTTGGTTTTCCAAAATATAAATGTAAATCCAATCCAGTCCAAAGCTATACTACAAATAATCAAAACACAATATATATTAAAGATAGCTACATAAAAACTTCCTAAATTAAAAATCGCTAGTTAAAATCAAATTACATAGAGAAATAAAAGGTATAATTAAATCAGTAACAATAAGTAAAAAAATAGTCTTGAACATTATTTTGTTTCAATATTATGTGAAGAAGAAATAGAAGAATTAGCAAAAACTAATAAAAAAAATATTGGAATAGATTTAGGAATAAAAAGAATTTGCAACAATGAGTGATTGTACAAAAAGTAGAAAAATTTAAAGCTAACAAAAGAATATGAGAAAAAAACTGAAAAAGAGAACAAAGAAAAACTATCAAAGAGATGTAAACTTGCTAAAGATAGCGATAAAAAAACTATCAGATAGTAAGAATTATCAAAAAGCAAAAAGAAAAAAAAGTAGCAAAAGATACATAATAAAAATTAGAAATAAAAAGAAAAAGACTTTGTAAATAAGTTGAGTACAAAAAAATTATCAATAACCACGATATAATCTGTATAGAAGACTTAAATATAAAGGGAATGTTAAAAAAATCACAAATTAGCAAAAAGTATATCAGATGTAAGTTGGAGTGAATTTGTAAGACAACTAGAATATAAAAGCAAACTGGTATGGAAGAAAGATTGTAAAAAGTACCTACATTTTTATCCAAGTAGTAAGACTTGTTCTAGTTGTGGTAATATAAAAGAAACACTAACATTATCAGAAAAGAATATATCATTGTGAATGTTGTGGACTAGAAATAGATAGAGATTACAATGCAAGTATAAATATATTAAGAAAAGGTTTAGAAATATTAAGAGAAGAAAAAAAGTAAGTTAGAAAAAAATATCAGGGTAGGGACTACCCGAAGAGCTTAGTAAATATATGTGGCTAACAAAAAGCACATACTTCCAAGAAGCTCCCACTTCTATAAGTGGGAGTAGTTCACTTATTTATAAAAAAACTGCACCTCCAATCTTGTGTCCAAGATTTTGGGTGCAGCTCAAAATGCAACAGCCCCTTTAATTTTTTACTAGTTTTGTGGAACCTCATTTACTAGTTCTTTACCTTCAACAAAAATCTTTAATATTATTTAAAGTTGTTAAAGTGATAGCATCAACAGCTTCTTGAGTAAAAATATGCTTGGTGAGAAGTAAGAAGCACATTGTAGAAAGATAAAAGTCTTCCTAAAAATATCATCTTCAATAACTTGAGTAGATTTATCTTCAAAGAAATAATCTTCTTCTTCTTCATATACGTCAAGAGCCACTGCTCCAATTTTTCTTGTCTTTTTAAAGCTTCAACTAAGTCAGCTGAATCAATAAGCATTCCTCTACCTGTATTTACAAGTATAACTCCATCTTTCATCTTTAACATAGATTTTCTATTAATCATATATTGAGTTTCTTTTGTAAGTGGACAGTTTAAAGAAATAATATCAGATTGAGCATATAGTTCATCTAAACTTACATATTCAAAAACCAAGTTCTTCAGCTACTTTTTTTGATTAGGGAATAGATCATAGGCAACAACTTTCATATTGAATCCTCTCAATATTTTTAATTAAAATTTGTCCTATTTTACCTGTCCCTATGATACCAGCTGTTTTTTTCCATTTAAATCAAATCCCATTAAACCATTGATAGAGAAATTTCTTCTCTTGTACGAACATAGGCTTTATGAATTTTTTTCTATTAACTGCTAGAATAAGAGCAACTGTATACTCTGCTATAGCATGAGGAGAATAAGCTGGAACTCTAACCACTTTAAATCTATTATGTATATCTTTTAAAGAAACATTGTTAAAACCAGCACATCTCATAGCTAAAAAGCTTTTATTCCATAGTTAGCCATAACATCGATATTTGCCTTTGTTTATAACATCGTTTGTAAAAAGCACAGACAACATCATAACCTTTTAGTTAAATGAACTGTTTCTTCAGTCAGTTTAACTTTTTAAAAATGTCATATCAAAATTGAAGTTATCAGCATATTTCTTTAAAAAAACTCTTTGTCATAATCTTTTATGTCAAAAAAAATATAATTTTAGTTTTTTTCCATATTATCCCTCCTAAAATAAATTCTTTACTAAATCTATAATAATTTAATTTTACCATAATTTTAAATAAAATTATAGTCAAGTTGAAAAATTAGTTATAATAATATAAGAGGTGTAAAAATGAAAAATAGGATTAGTATTAGAAGGTGGAGGAATGAGAGGTCTTTTTCTCCGCTGGAGTTTTTAGATGCTTTTACTTGAGTTAAAAAGAGTTAAGCGTCAATGGAATTGTTGGTGTATCTTCTGGAGCTTTGTTTGGAGTAAACTATGTTTCAAAACAAAAAAAGAAAGAGCAGTTAGATACAATAAAAAAATATGCAGATGATAAAAGATATATGGGACTACATAGTTGGATAACAACAGGAAATGCTGTGAATAAAGATTTTTGCTTTCTATGAGTTACCTTATAAATTAGATGTTTTTGACAATGAAACATTCAAAAAAAGCAAAGACAGACTTCTATGTTGTTATGACCAATGTTGAAAGTGGAAAGCCTGAATATGTTTTTAATAAAAGATGCATTTGCACAAATGGAATACTTGAGAGCTACATCAGCTTTTACCTTTTTGCTTCAAAAAAATAATAGAGATAAATGGTAAAAAAATATTTAGATGGAGGAATATCTGATAGCATTCCAATAGATTTTTTTGTGAGAGCTTAGGTTATGATAAAAATAATAGCTGTATTAACAAGACCAGAAGGAACATATAAGGAAGATAAGTTAGGTTTTCTATATAAACTAGTCTATAGAAAAATACCCTAATTTAGTAAACTCTCTTCTTAATATGGCAACAGACTACGAGAAAGTTCTTGCAAAAAAATAAAGGATTTAGAAAAATAAAGGAAAAAAATTTTTTTGTTGTAAGACCTCCAGAAGTCTTAAAAAAATAGGTAGGCTTGAAAAGAATAGAGATAAAATTCAAAGAGTATATGATACAGGTTTAAAAAAACAGGTTTAAAAAGAATTAGACAATATAGTAAAATATTTGAACAAATAGAATTTATTTTTAAACTTATTTTTAAAAAAAAGTAAATTAAAAACTTGAATTTTTATTGAAAATATGTTATAATGTTTTTAGAAAATTTCTGACCTTACCGCTACTTCCAGGAGGTTTTGGGTCTAATGTCGTCATGGGGTTGGCGCTGTCTTTAATAGCTCAGAAGCATCACGAATATCAAATTGAGGTATTACGGATACTGTATGTTTTTTTGATAACTGACTACCACTTGTTCTTTTTGACGACTAAAAACCATAATGAGGCGATAGGTCGGTTTTTTTAATTCTCAAAAAAATAAGAAAAAGGGGATATGTTTATGAAAATAATTAGTAAAGAATTAACAGATATTTTTTTCAAAAATCTTGTTAACAATTTATTTCCAAATAAAGAATTAAAAACCAGTAGAAATTACAGTAGCTACAAATGAAAATTTTTGGAGACTATCAATGTAACTTTGCAATGATAAATTCAAAAAAATAATAGGAGATAATCCAAGGAAAAATTGCTGAAGAAATAAAGGCTAAGTTTCCCTATGGAGAAATCGTTGAAAAAAATTAGAAGTTGCAGGACCAGGTTTCATAAATATTTTTTTAACGGATAAATATCTTTCTGATTCTATAAAAGAAAAATAGGAGAAGCATATGATTTTTTTCATTTTTAAATAGAAAAGGGAAAGTTATCATAGATTTCTCATCACCAAACATTGCCAAAAAGAATGCACATAGGACACTTAAGATCAACTATTATTGGAGAATCAGTAGCTAGAATAATGAGATATTTAGGATATGATGTTGTTGCGGACAACCATATTGGAGACTGGGGAACACAGTTTGGTAAGTTAATAGTGGGATACAGAAAATGGTTAAACAGAGAAGCTTATGAAAAAAATGCCATAGAAGAATTAGAAAGAGTTTATGTTAAATTCTCTGAGGAAGCAGAAAAAGATCCTTCTCTTGAAGATTTAGCAAGAGCTGAACTTAAAAAAAGTACAAGATGGTGAAGAAGAAAAATACAAAAACTTTGGAAAGAATTTATAACAGAATCTTTAAAAAGAATACAATAAACTATATGAAAGATTAGATGTACATTTTTGATACATACTATGGAGAATCTTTCTACAATGACATGATGGCAGATGTTGTAAAAAGAATTAGAAGAGAAGAAATTAGCAGTTGATGATGAAGGAGCTAAGGTTGTATTTTTTTGATGAAAAAGGACAATTTATTCCCTTGTATAGTTCAAAAGAAAGATGGAGCATATCTATATTCTACTTCTGATATAGCAACTGTTAAATTTAGAAAAGATAACTATGATGTAAATAAGATGATATATCTTACAGATGCTAGACAACAAGACCATTTTAAACAATTCTTTAAGATAACTGATATGCTTGGTTGGGATATAGAAAAATACCATATTTGGTTCGGTATCATAAGATTTGCTGATGGTATTTTATCAACTCGTAAAGGAAATGTTATCAAACTTGAAGAGTTATTAGATGAAGCTCATAGTCGTGCATATGATGTTGTAAATGAAAAGAACCCTAATCTTTCTGAAGAAGAAAAACAAAATATAGCAGAAGTTGTAGGAGTAAGTTCAGTTAAATATGCTGACCTATCTCAAAATAAACAAAGTGATATACTATTTGAATGGGACAAAATGCTAAGTTTTGAAGGAAATACAGCACCATATTTACTATATACTTATGCTAGAATACAATCTATTCTTAGAAAAAGTAGCTGAACAAAAATATAGAATTGAATGACAGTGTAGAAATTAAAACAGAAAAATAAGTTTGAAAGGTCTTTAGCAACTCATCTATTGACTTTCCCAATATCAGTATTAAAAGCTGCTGAAACGTTCAAACCTAATCTAATTGCAGATTATTTATATGATTTATCTAAGAAGTTAAATAGTTTCTACAATAATTGTCCTATCTTAAATCAAGATATAGATACTTTAAAATCAAGAGCTTTTATTAATAAAGAAAACAGGTGAAGTTTTTAAAAAGAAGGATTATCACTACTTGGAATACCAGTATTAAATAAAAATGTAATAAAAGCTGTGGTATCAATGATTATAGGATATCTAATTCTTCCAATGTGCCTAAGAATATATATGAGAGCTAAAAAAATAAATATATATTTCATAAATAATAAAAAAATTTATAGTAATTATGAAAGAATTATGATAGAATATTTAAAAAAATCCTTAAATATAAAGTCAGGAGTGATTACAGTGGATCTGCACTATTTAGAAATTTTTTTATGAAGTTGCTAAAGCTAAGAGTTTCACAAAGGCTGCTGAAAAAAACTTTTTATTAATCAGTCAGCCGTTTCTATTCAAGTAAAAAAAATTTGAAGATATATTAAAAGTAAAATTATTTGACAGAAGCTCAAAAAAAATTAAGCTTACATATACAGGAGAAACTTTATATAAAATGGCTGAAGATATTTTTTTGAAAAAAAGTCAAAAGAGCAGAAAAAAAGAAATTTCAAGAGTCATAGAATTTGATAGGGCAAGAATAGCAATAGGTGCTTCAGCTATTATTGCTGAGCCTTTACTTCCTAGTCTTATGAGAGAATTTTTCTTCAGTACATGATGAAATTGAATACAATATAACTATGTCTAATAAAGAGCATCTATTGAAACTTCTTAAAGAAGGAGAGTTAGATGTAATAATAATAGATAGTCAACATATAACTCGATCCCTAATTTAGAGATAATTCCTATAGAAAAAAAGGGCCTTATGTTTTAATTAGTTCAAAGCATTATGACAGTATAAAAAGATATTGAAAAAGATGCAATTATCACAAGAGATGTTATACAAAAATAATAATAAGGCTATTGAATATATTGAAGATAAATATGGTATTAGTTTTGACAAAGAAGATTAATGTTCTTGGAAATTTGGAAGTAATAAAAGGTCTTGTTAGAGAAGGAATAGGGAATGTAATACTTCCATATTATTCTGTATACAAGGATATAAGAAAAAGGAACTTTCAAAGTTATAACTAAAATTGATGAAATTAAAGATGGATATGAACTTATTATCACTAAAGATAAAAAAAGACCTATCTCAAATAACAAAAATTTATTGATTTGGTTAAGAGCCATAAAAATAGTTATGGAAAGTTCTAGAAATTAGAAGAGGTGTTGGTATGAATTTAATAACTCCATATAAAAACAGAATTAGAATTATTAAAAAAATTCATTGAAGAAGAAGAAGAAAGAAAAGAAACTGAAAAAAAGTAGCTAAGAAATTAGCAGATATATTTACTAAAAGGAAACAAAGTTTTTAATCTGTGGTAATGGTGGTAGCAACTGTGATGCTATGCACTTTATAGAAGAATTTACAGGAAGATTCAGAAAAGAAAGAAGAGCCTTACCGGCAATCTCTATATCAGATCCATCTCATATAACTTGTGTTGCAAATGATTATGGTTTTTGATTATGTCTTTTCAAAAAGGTGTTGAAGCCTATGGAAAAGAAGGAGATATGTTCATAGGAATTTCAACCAGTGGAAATTCAACAAATGTTATAAAGGCAGTTGAACAAGCTAAAGCACAAGGGCTTGTAACTGTTGCCCTACTTGGAAAAAGATGGTGGAAAGCTTAAAGGACAATGTGATTATGAATTTATTGTTCCTGGAAAGACATCAGATAGAGTACAAGAGATTCATATGATGATACTTCATATAATAATTGAAGGTGTTGAAAGAATAATGTTCCCTGAAAATTATGAGGGAGAATAAAATAAGAAGAGACCGCTACACACTATAATTTTTAATTCAAAAGTAAAAAAATAAGTAAGTTACGAATGGAAATTTTAGATAAAAAAATCAAATAGAATGAGCCGAGCAAATGCAGGAGTGTCTGAACGAAGTGAGTTTCCTGATTTGCAGCGAATTCTTGATTTTTTATCGTTAAGAAATTTACTCAGTAACGAACTATTTTTTTACTTTTTTTAGTTATATAAATTTTTTTCTATTTCTTCAGCAATCTCTAAGTCAGCAACTTCATCTTGATAATATTCAATATAGTCTTTTTAAAAAGTTGAACCGAAAAGAAATTAGCCTCTTCTTCGTAGATAGAAGTTTTTAAAACTAGTATGTTCCCTAAAAAAATCTTATCTCATCACAATCATGTTCGAGAGCATGGAAGAGCTCATGTCCCTACGACAAAAAGTTTTGCAAAGCCCTCAAGCAAAGACTGAACAACTATTAATTTTGAATTCAAAAACAACAGTGTATAAACCTTTCATTTCTATATTAGCTGAAACAATTTCAATACCTAAACCCTTACAAATACTTATAGGATTTTTTTGTCCCAAACTCAAAATATAAATTATCAATCAATTTTTAGAATTTCTTTTTTTCTTCTTTCTGTCATTATTTTTCATCAGCTCTCTTTTTAAGCAACGCACGAATAAAAAAATTCTTTTCAAAACTTTCTCTAATTCATTTTTATCTTCTTCTGATACAGGTTTACCATTAAACATAAGTGTTGAAGTAGTCATTGCTATATTTTTCGTATTCTCTTATTTCATCTGCATTCAACTGATACTCTTTAATTAAAAATATCTTTTTCTTTGTCAACTTCATTTTCCATAGGAAACTCATAGCCTCTTAACCAAAGTTCATTTACATTTAAAAACCTCTGCAAATAATTCTATTCTATCTTTTTTTGCTTCATATTCTCCACTTAGATATTGAGAAATAGTAGATTTATTTACATTAGTCAATTCTGATAATTTAGTTGCTTTCATATTTCTAAGTTCTAAAAGCAAGTTTTTAGTCTTTCAGCAAAAATTACTTACTAATTTCATATTATACCTCCATTTAAAATAATAATAACATATAAATTTGTATTTTTACAAATATTTTTTTAAAAAAAATTTGTGTTTTTATAAAAAAATAATTTGACAAAAATAAAAAAATAATATTAATATGTTTGTATAATACAAACTATAAAAAAATAAAAAAATTTGTGTTTTAAAAAAATAAAGGAGGCTTAAAATGAAGAATATACATACAAACTTTTTAGCTGAATACATCTTAAAAATTAAGTGGAGAATATGTAAGTGCAAATAGAATCCATGACATTTTAAATATAAGTCTGAGTTATACTTATACTTTAGTAAAAAAATAATAAGGTGAGAAGTCGTGTAAAAAAATGGTAGAACTGAATATAATATGGAAGATTTTTATAAGGAGTTTAGAACTTTCATATAATAATAATATTGTTGAAACTCCTTTAACAAAAAGAAGATTTTGATGCAAATAACTTTCATAATTGGGAAGCTAAAAATGATATAGAGAAATATTTAGAAAGATTACTTTTAGATGAATTAGGACAATTTACCAGCATAAAAAGATTTGGTTGAAATTTTTTTAAAGTAAGTAAAACTATATGGTATGATGCCTTGGAAGAAGGAAAAAAATAATGTATTTTACAATCTCAAGCAGAAAAATAATAATAACTCGTTCCCTTTTACCATTTTTTTAAGAGAGGCATTATCTATGCAAGAATAAAAAGTTCACATGTAGTATTGTTATAAAAAGAGTATTTATTTTTATTGACAAAACTCTATAAAAAAAGTATACTAAAGTCATAAAAAAATCTATTGTTTTTTTAATTAAAAAAAGTTTAAAAAGGGGGAACTATGAAAATTAAATTTATTTTTAGGTGCAATGTTAGTAGTGGGAGCATTTTTCCTACTCAGCAGAAGCAACAGATACTGTGGCTCAAGAAGTAATAAATGAAGTTAAGAATATTGAAGCCGAGTATCAAGCTTTTAATGCAAAAAGAAGCAGAAAGAAAAGAAGAATTTATTCAAGAAAAAGCAAATCTTGAAAAAGAAGTAAAGGAATTAAAAAGAAAAGCAACTAGGAAGAGAAGAACTATATGCTAAATTAAAAACAAGATTCAAAAAAATAAGATGGCATAGAGATGAGTACAAGAAGTTGTTAAAGAGATTTGATGAATACTACAACAAACTTGAACAAAAAAATTGCAGACAAAGAACAACAAATAGTAGAATTAACAAAATTATTAGAAGTTTTAAATTAACAGGAGGGGAAATATGAAAAAGTTTCTAAAAACAATTTTATTTCTATGTGCATTGTCATCAATAGCTTATGCAGAAGATGATGCTATGTCAGTGTTAAATAAAAAGAGAACAGAAATAGAAAAAAAGCGGAGAAAGCAAAAGCAAAACTAGCAAAAAGAAGCGGAAGAAAAAGCAAGAAAAGAGGCTGAAGAACAAGCTAGACTTGCTGAAAAGGCAGCAAAAGAACAAGCTCAAGCAGTAGAAGTTGTAGAAGCTCCAGTAGAAACTGTAGTAGCAACAGAAGGACTAAATCCTCAAGATGAAAAAGAAGCAATGGAAATCTTAGATGATATGAGAAAGAAAAATAAAGAAAGAAGATACAGAAACTCTTAAACTACAACAAGAAGCAAAAGAATTAGGAATATCTACATCTGAAGCAAGCTCATTAGCAGAAATAGAAGCAATGGTAAAGGCAAAGAAGGCAGAAAAAGCTAAACCAAAAACAGAAGCTGAAAAATTAGAAGCAACAAGAAAAGAAGCACTAGACAAATTAGATTTTTATGAAAGAGTAGTAAGAAGTGTTGCAAGAGAAGAAGCAGAAGTAGCAGGATATTATCAAATAATGGATGAAGATATAAAAACAACTGAAGCTATAGAAGAAGCTACTCCAGTAGTAGAACCTGTACAACAATAATAGGGGGAATATAGATGAAAAGTAAACTAATGTTAACAGCATTATTAGGAGTTCTTTTAGTAGGTTCGTTTGCTTATGCAGAAGAAAAATGATGATGAAGCAAAGAAAAAGACTATTAAAAAGAATATGAAAAAGTTCAAAAAGAAAGAGAAAAAGAAGCAGAAGAAGCAGCCAAAAAGACAAGCTGAAGAAGGAACTCAATCAGTTCAAGATATAGCTAATCAAACTACAGAAAATGGGGAAGTAGTAGAAGGTGCAACTGTTGAAAGTGGAGAAGTAGCAGTGGCACAAGAAGAAGTAACTCCAAAAAAATCAAGAAAAAAATATGACAGAATCAGAAAAAATGGATGAAGAAATCCAAAGAATAAAGAAAAGAATGTTAGAAATAAATGACAAGATAGAAAACTATAACAAGACAAATGAAATGCTTGATAATTTAGAAAAGAATGTTGGAGAACTAGAAAGAAGAGTAAGTTATTAATAAAAAAAGGAGAACAGAAAATATGAAAAAAATTAGCATTAGTATTAGGAGTTTTATCATTAGTAGCATGTACAGATCAAAAAGTAGTAAATTACAATACAGCAAGATTAGATAATATAGAAACTTATTTAGCAAATAATAAAAGCAGTAAAAACCTTCAGAAAATGTAGATAAGTTAGTAGAAGAAGGAAAAGTTGAATATACAGAAGAATACTTATCATTAGAAAAGGAGGCTGAAAAATGGCAAAGAGAAAGAGTACAACAACAATAATAACATTATTACTTTTTATTTGTATTTTTCTCTACCAGCATTAGCAGTCCAAGCGCTAACAACAACACAAATGCGTGAAAAATACAATAAGAATAAATGCACTAGAAATAAAGAATATAGATATAACAAATATAGAAGCACCAAAAAGAAATGACAATAGTATTAGATGAAAGAGCGCTAAACTTTGATTTTTGACAAATCAGTAGTAAAACCTCAATATTTTGAAATGTTAAATAACTTAAAAGATTTCATAGAACAAAAATAACTATGAATTAACAATAGAAGGACATACAGACTCTGTAGGAAGCAACCAATATAACATGGGACTTTCAAGAAGAAGAGCAGAAGCTGTAAAAAGCTAAGTTAATAGAATTTGGATTACCAGAAGATAGAATAGTTGGAATAGAAGCTAAGGGAGAAGAATATCCAGTAGCAACTAAATGAAACACCAGAAGGAAGACTGCAAAAACAGGAGAGTTGAATTCAGATTAGTTCAAAGATAATCCTTATATTAGAGGTAATATAAGAGTGAGGAGGGAAAAGTATATATGGGAAATAACAGCCTAAGTAATACTGAAAAAAAATTTACGTTCAATTGCTAAAAAGATATGAAAATGTAAAATATTCAGTTGGTCTTGCAGTACTTTTTTTAATGAATGGAGCAAGTGCATTTTTCTGATACAAATACAATTCAAGCACCAGAAAAAAACAAAATGATGTTGTTAGTGATGCAAAAGCTATAAAAATCTGCTGTTAAAGAGAAAAAAAGGAAGTAAAACAAGCGAGTCAAAAAAACTAAAAAGCATCTTGGGTAAATATGCAATTTGGTGCTAATGATATGTATAGCAATTTTTTTGCTACATCTAAAACTAAAGTAGAAAAAAACATCAGTTGTAAAAAGTGAAAAAAACTGTTTTAGTAGCTAGTGCTGACAATAGTGCAAGTTTACCTATGTTTGCTAAACTTTTTATCAGACATAGAAGAAACTACAGAAAATAGAACTGAAGTTTTAGCAACAATTGCTAATAAAGAAGAAACTCCTACAATGGAAGAAATAAAAGGCAAGTAAGCAAGAACTAAGAAGTTCTGTAGGAAATTTACAAGATAAAATAGATACAGCAAGAAGAGAAAACAGTAAAGAAATAAATGGATTAAGATTAGAATTAATTCAACTTATGGAACAAGGAAATCAAGTAGTTAAAATCACCTTGGTCATCTTGGCAATTTGGAGCAAACTACTTTCTATGAAGATTGGGGTGGATCATACAAAGGAAGAGGAGATAAGAAAGAAAAATATCCATTTGAAGGTATATTAACAAGAGATACAAATGAATTTAATAGATATGTTGCACCTAATAGTTCAATGTATTCTTATTTAACAACAAGTAACAGATCCTAGATCAGCTTCTACAAATTTAAGAGGAAAAGAAAAATGCTTATGGATTAGCTAGTAATAGAACTCAAGAAGAACCTATAGTTTCATTGGAATTAAGTGCTGGAATAACTCCAAGAGTGATAAATAAAAAAATCACCTGATACTAGTCCAGCAGCACCTAGTGTGACATTACCAGCTTTTTGAGCCTAAAGTTGATAACACCACCTAAGTCACCAGATGCACCAGATGCACCAACAATTAGCTTTCCTAGTTTTTAATTTAGCAGCAGGTTCAAATGGAAACGGACCAGCAATTCAAGCGGACGTGAGTACTACTAGCAACGGTGCAATACAAAAGTGTTGTTTTAACTAAAGGGAAACTTTTAATATAATTAGAGATACAACTTCTAAAATGAAATATTCATACAAAGATTATGCTGGAATTTCACCTTGGGGAACACCTTCAACAGATTCAGGAAATACTTTTTGGTACAGGTGGAAACAGATGGTCTGGATGGGATAGAGCAACAACAACTACAGGAAGTAGTTTGGGAATTCAAAAATTAGTTTCTGGAGCAATGTTAACAAACTCAAATAATTTATTTACTAATGTTTCAACTACAATATTAAGAGAATTTGTTCATATGGATCATCATGGTAATATGGCAGTGGCAACAGTAGGAGCTGGGTTTACTACTGGAACTGCAGAAACAACTTGGGATTCAAAAGTATCTTCTGGTTCTAGTTCAACTGCTGTAATGGAAGCATTTGAAGATTTAAGAGATAATGTAAATTCAACTACAGCACACGGAAATTCAGCTACTCCAACTTCAAATATGTTTATTTGGATGCAAAGTGGAAGAATAGTAATGGAAGGTAGTTACAATGTTGTAACAAATAACTATGACCATAATGGAGGAACAACTGTAAAATCAATAGCTGCAAACGTCGGTGATATAGTTATTCAACCACATAAGGATGCAGCAGGAACTGTATCAGGAAGTAAATCAGCTATATTTAGTTTATCACCTGGAGGGAGTCATCCAGGTCACCTTTCAATAATGTATAATGGAAGTACTGGAAATATGGATTTATGGACAAAAGAATCAGCTGTGTTTTTAAACTCAGAAACAGCTGGAAAAGGAATTTCTGTTGTAAATAGAGGTACAATAAATATGTATGGTGAAAAAAGTACAGGAATCTACAACAGTACACCGTCAAAAATGAATGTACAATTTGTAGAAAAAGGATTTACATTTGATGCTACTACAAACACTGCAACTAAAGATTATAAACCTATAAATATTTATGGAGACAGCAGTATGGGAATATACTGGGATCAAGGAACTAGTACTAATGGTTCAATAGAAGGAAACTTTGCAGTTAATATAGGAGCAGCTGGAAAAGGAAATCAAAACTTTACAACAAAAGCAACTTCTGCAGTTACAGGTGGAGCAGAAACAAATGGTGTAGCATTATCGAATTATGATGTAAACTCTAGTGATGCAGCTACTACAAATAAAGATTATATCAGAGGATCTTTTGGTATTTTATCAAATGGTCCTACAAATTTAACATCTCACCAAATAAAAATATTTGATAAAACAGAAGGAATGTTGGGTACACCCAAATGCTAATGTGGCTTTAAATATTGGTGGAGGAAGCATAGAATTAAGTGGAGGAACAACTGCTAAAATAATATAGGAGTGTATATTAATACTCAAGGGTCAGTAAAATCTACAGGAAAAATTGAACTAAAAGATGGAGTTGGAAACTTAGCGATTTTTGCTGTTGGTGGTGCAATACCTGTAGCTGGAACAAACCATGTAGAAGTAAGAGAAGTTAAAGCAACAGATACTAAAAACTCTGTTCTAATTTATGGAAGTACTGGAGCTCAAGTTAAACTTTCAGATGGAACTGGATTACCAACAGGAGCTACTTATGGATTAAATATAAGTGGAGCAACTGTTGAAGCAGATGCTTCTACAGTCAATAAAAAAGATTCAGGAGCTGCTTTTGCAACAGATGCAGGAACAGTTATAACAATTAATAGACTTACTAAAGAAACTACTCCTAATATTAGTATAACAGGAACTAAAGTTAACAGATGCTGATAGATATGCTGGATTTGGATTAATGGCTAAAGATGGTGGAGTAATTATGCTGAAAAGAACTATGTAAAAGTAAGCGATGGTTCAACAGCGGTAGCTTCAATAGGATCAAATGCAAATGTTGATATGACTGGAGGTACTGTAGAGTATAAAGGTAATGGTTATGCTCTATATGCAGCTAATGCTGGAAACATAGATATGACAGATGCTAAAGTTAATCTTAGATGGAAGTGCAATAGGATATGAAAAAGTTTATGGTACTACTTTACCAATAACAACAAGTAATATGTCTATTCATATAAAATCTAAAGATGTAACTGTATTAAGTCTAAAAAAATGCAACAGCACCACTAAATGTAACAAGTATATCTAGTACTCTAAATACTTGGGCTGGACTTTACAGCAACTCCAACTCATGATGCTGGAGCAGAAAACTATAAAATGGCAGCAATAGATGGTTTAACTGCATATAATATAGATCAAGATATAGATAAAAAAGCTGTTGCAACAGGAACAGCAAGTGCAAATGAAAATATGTATGTAAGAAATCTATTAGTTCAAAGAGCTAAAGTAAACTTAGCAGCATCTAAAAATGTAACAGCTTATCTAAATACTGCTAATCTAAATTCTTTAGATACAAGCTACTGTAGTTGGATTAGATATGAACTCAAGTGCCAATGCAGTTGGTAGAAGTGATACTCAAATAAATTTAGCAGCTGGTTCAAGTGTTAATGCAGATAGAGTAGATGCAGGAAGTGGAGCAGTTGGTCTATTTATTAACTATGGAGAAGCTAAACATTGCTAGTGGAGCTAAAAGTAAATGTTGAAAAGTCAGGACTTAATGATGCCAATGCAAAAGCAGTTGGAGTATATGCAGTAAATGGTTCTACTGTTAACAATGAAGGTGAAATCAATGTTGGTGGAGAAGGTTCAATAGGAGTTTTTAGGAATCTCCTATAGAAAAAGATAGTAATGGAGTTTTTAAAAAAAGAATGAGTTCGGTACTAAACCAAATGCTGGAGATGTTGGTGTAGTAAATAAAGGGAAAAATAGAACTTGATGGTCAAAAAAAGCAGTTGGTATCTATATAGAAAATAATGATAGTAATACTACTGTCCTCATACAATAGAAGCGACTAATGATACTAATGGTATTATAAATATGTCAGGTCAAGAAGCTATTGGTATGGCTGCAAAACTTGGAAATTTAGTAAATAAAGGTGCAATCAATATTACAGCTGATAAAGGAACAGGAATGTTTGTAGAAACAGATGGAGTTAGAGCAGCTACTATGACAAATGACTCTACTGGTACTATTTCAATAGGAGATTCTACAAGTGAAAGTGTTCTAAGAACAGGAATGTTTACTAAAAAAACCAAAATGTAAAAAAATAATAAATAAAGGTAAAATAGATGCTGGAAAAGAATTCATATGCTATTTATGGAAAAAGATGTACAATTAACATCAGGATCTGAATTAAATGTTGGAGATAAAGGAGTAGGAATATTCTCAACATCAACAACACCAGCAACACCTAATATTGATATACAAGCAGGAGCTAAAATTAATTTAGGTAAAAATGAAGCAGTTGGAGTATTCTTAGGAACAGATGCAGCTACAGGAGTTCAAGCTAATGGAGTTAGAATAAATGATGCTGGAAGTATTATGAATATAGGAGATAATTCATATGGATATGTTCTAAAAGGAGTAGGAACTACTTTTACAAACTCAAATGCTGGAAGTGTGACATTGGGAGAAAAGTCTGTTTACTTATATTCAGATGACACTACTGGAAATATAACAAATAATGTTGCATTAACTTCAAATGGTTCAGCTGCAGGAACTCCAATAGCAAGTGCAACAGGTGGACAAAACTACGGATTGTACTCAGCAGGAACTGTAGTAAATAATGCAAATATTGACTTCTCTAGAGGAATAGGAAATGTTGGTATCTATAGTATTAAAGGTGGAACAGCTACTAACAATTCTACAATAACTGTAGGAGATTCTGATAAAGAAAATTCTTTATACTCACTAGGTATGGCTGCAGGATATTTAAGAGCTGATAGTGGAAATATAGTAAATAATGGAACAATAACTGTAGGAAAAGATGCCATAGGAATGTATGCATCAGGACCAAACTCTACAGCAAAAAATAGTGCAGGGCACACAATAAACCTAGCTGGTGATGGTTCTATGGGTATGTATTTAGACAATGGAGCTAAGGGTGTCAATGATGGTATAATAACTACAGTAGGAAGTCCAAAAGAAGCAGTTGGAATTGTTGTAAGAAATGGTGCTGAATTTGAAAACAATGGAACAATCACTATTAATTCAGATGGTGGATTTGCATTCTTCAAAGCAAATGGTGGAGTTATCAAGAACTATGGAACTTTCCATCTTGGTGGAGGAGCTGTTAAAGAATATACTCCTGGAAGTAAACCAACAGGAAAAGAAATAGTTGTAAATGGTGTAAAAGTATTGGATATAAATGCTCCAGGAGGTTCTCCAACAGCAACAATAACTGCAAATGGAGTAGTTCAAACTCCAGTTGTAACTAATGTATCTGGAAATAGAAATATGTTATCGTCAAATGTTGGATTGTACATAGATACATTAAGAGGAACTAATCCAATTACAGGATCTTTAGGTGTATTAGGAGAGACTGCAGATTTAATTATAGGTTCTGAAGCTTCAAAAACAACAACAAGTAAATATATCCAAGTTCCACAACAAATAATTAGCCCATATAATACAACTATAGCGGCTAATCCAACAATAAAGAATTGGAATATTTACTCAGGGGCATTAACTTGGGTATCAACTGCAACTCTTGATAAATCAACTGGTTTGATAAATAATATTTATTTAGCTAAAATGCCATATACAGCTTTTGCAGGTAATGAAGCTTCACCAGTTGCAGTGACAGACACATATAATTTCTTAAATGGATTAGAACAAAGATATGGAGTCGATGGAATTGGAACTAGAGAAAATAGAGTGTTCCAAAAAATTAAACTCTATAGGTAAGAATGAAGAAAGCTTTATTCTATCAAGCAACAGATGAAATGATGGGACACCAATATGCTAATACTCAACAAAGAATAGTAGCAACAGGGAGACATCTTAGATAAAGAATTTAACTATTTAAGAAGTGAATGGCAAACTGTTTCTAAAAGATTCAAATAAGATAAAAACATTTGGAACTAGAGGAGAATACAGTACAGATACAGCAGGAGTAATTGACTATAAGAACCATGCTTATGGAGTAGCTTATGTTCATGAAGATGAAACAGTAAGACTTGGAGAAGGAACAGGTTGGTATGCAGGTATAGTTAATAATACATTTAAGTTTTAAAGATATAGGAAATTCTAAAGAAGAGCAATTACAAGGAAAAAGTAGGTATATTTAAATCAATACCATTTGACCATAATAATAGCTTTAAATTGGACAATATCAGGAGATATCTTTGCAGGATACAACAAGATAAATAGAAGATTCTTAGTAGTAGATGAAGTATTCAGTGCAAAAAGGAAGATATCATACTTATGGTCTAGGTCTAAAGAATGAAGTATCTAAAGAATTTAGATTAAGTGAATCATTTACATTAAAAACCTTATGCAGCTCTAGGTTTAGAATACGGAAGAGTATCTAAGATAAGAGAAAAAAATCAGGAGAAATTAAGTTAGATGTAAAATCAAATGATTACTTTCTCAGTAAGACCAGAAGTTGGAGCTGAATTAGGATTTAAACATCACTTTCGACAGAAATACAGTTAGAGTAGGAGTAACAGTAGCTTATGAAAAATGAATTAGGAAAGAGTAGCTAATGGTAAAAAAACAAAGCTAAAGTTGCAGGAACAGATGCTGATTATTTCAATATCAGAGGAGAAAAAGAAGATAGAAGAGGAAATGTTAAAATCAGACCTTAATATCGGATGGGATAACCAAAGAATTGGAGTAACAGCTAATGTAGGTTACGATACAAAAAGGAAACAATGTAAGAGGTGGAGTAGGACTTAGAGTTATATTCTAATAAAATCTATAAAGTTTGAAAAGGAGACTAAAGATTTTAGTCTCCTTTTTCTTGAATATTAATGATAGTTTTGGTAAAATTCAAATAAGAAGAAATTTGAAAAAAATTTTTGAAAGTGAGGGTAAAAATGTACTATCATATAGTAAAACAAGAAGGATTGAAATATAAAAAAATTTAGATTTAAAAAGAAGTAGAAGAAATAGTAAAAAAAAGAAAAACTTAATTTCAATAATAGTCGTATTTATTCAAGTACAGAAGCTTTTAGAACATACTGTAGAAAGATTTAAACAAAAATGAAAAACTCTTTAGAAGAAGTAGTTGATAGAAATGAAATTAGAATAACAGATATTATTCCCTTGTAAGAATAAAAGATAAGTATCTGCATAATTGTAGCTATGACTTTTTTATGAAAATATTAAATTCAAATTCTCAACCAAGATGGAAGGTCTTTTTAATAAAACTTTCATTATATGGATAATGTTACTTAGTACTGTTTTTAAATAGATATCTATTTTTACTATCTATATAAGAATTATTATAAAGTTTTTCAACATATAAATTACTTTTTAGGTTTCAATGTAAAACCAATATGGTATGTAAGTTTTTATCTATATGTGGAATCCTTTAAGTTTCATACTTACTCATTTGGTATAGAGATAAATATTATAAAAAAATTATTTAGTTAATGTTTATAGTACTAATGGTAGTTATAAATCAAATTGTAGATTATGTATTAGGTGATACAATAGATAAACTTGTTGTTAATTTTTGGAGGCTTTATTAGCAATATTTATAGGCTTTAATTTTTGACACAATTATTCTATAATCTTTTTAGAAGATTATCATATAATAAGATATAAAGATTTTTTTTAAAAATTTTTTTTTAGTGCAATTTTCTAACAAGGAACTTGCACTTTTTTTATAAAAAAATTTTCATTTATTAGATATATAAGAAAAATATTATTATATTGTTTTCTTAGATAAATCTAAGAAAAATGAGACTTTATAATTCCTTACTAAAAAAACTAAATAATAAAAAAATAAAAATAAAATTTTCACTGTTTTATATACAAACAATAAAAAAACATATTTTTAAAAAGATAATACGAATTATAAAAAAATATTATTGACAAAGTTATTTTTTTGGTTATAATAAAAGCATAGACTAGGTATAAATTTGAAGTGCCTAGATAGATAAAAAAAATTAAAATTGAATAAATGATAAAAAAAATAGAGGTGCATATATGAGAGGTAGTATGAAGATGTTAAAGGTATAAGCCACCGATGCTTCATACAATGAGCATAGTTGCTGAAAAGAAAATTTAGTAGCTTATGACTAGGTTTTCTTGGTCAATGTCAACAAGCATTGACTGTCATATTCTTTTTGGATATGGAGAGCTATTTATAGTTTTTTTCTTTAATTCATATTGAATAAGACTAGGCAAGCAGTATATCTCTATTTTTTTATTAAGGTTGAATAGAAAACAATTATAAGGAGGAGAATAGGTATGAAATCTTTAATCAGATTAAGAATGAGTTCTCATGATGCTCATTACGGAGGAAACTTAGTTGATGGTGCTAGAATGCTACAATTATTTGGAGATGTGGCAACTGAGCTTTTAATCCAATTAGATGGAGATGAAGGATTATTCAAAGCTTATGATAGCGTTGAATTCATGGCTCCAGTTTTTGCAGGAGACTATATCGAAGCTGAAGGTGAAATTGTAAATGTAGGAAATAGCTCAAGAAAAATGAAATTTGAAGCTAGAAAAGTAATAGTTCCTAGACCAGATCTTTCTGATTCAGCAGCAGATGTTTTAGCAGAACCAATAGTTGTATGTAGAGCAACTGGAACTTGTGTAACACCAAAAGATAAACAACGTGGAAAAAAATAAATTTTAGTTGAGGAGGCTAAGAGATGGAAAAGTTAATTATAACTGCAGCTATTTGTGGAGCTGAAGTAACAAAAGAAAATAATCCAGCAATTCCTTATACAGTAGAAGAAATTGCAAGAGAAGCTGAATCAGCATATAAAGCAGGGGCAAGCATAATACATTTACATGTTAGAGAAGATGATGGAACTCCAACACAAGATAAAGAAAGATTCAGAAAATGTATGGAAGCTATAAGAGAAAAAAATGCCCAGATGTAATCATTCAACCATCTACTGGTGGAGCAGTTGGAATGTCTGACTTAGAAAGATTACAACCTACTGAGTTACATCCAGAAATGGCAACACTTGATTGTGGAACTTGTAACTTCGGTGGAGATGAAGTATTTGTAAATACAGAAAATACAATTAAAAAAACTTTGGAAAAAAATTCTTATAGAAAGAGGAGTTAAACCAGAAATAGAAGTTTTCGATAAAGGTATGGTTGACTATGCTATAAGATTCCAAAAACAAGGATTTATACAAAAACCTATGCACTTTGACTTTGTATTAGGAGTACAAATGGCAGCTTCAGCAAGAGACTTAGTGTTTATGGTTGAAAGTATACCTGAAGGTTCTACTTGGACAGTTGCAGGAGTAGGAAGACATCAATTCCAAATGGCTGCTCTAGCAATAGTTATGGGAGGACACGTAAGAGTTGGATTTGAAGATAATGTATATATAGACAAAGGTGTCTTAGCAAAATCAAATGGAGAACTTGTTGAAAGAGTTGTAAGATTAGCAAAAGAATTAGGAAGAGAAATTGCAACGCCTGATGAAGCAAGACAAATATTAAGTTTAAAAAAATAATGGAGGATGATTACTATGAAAAAAGGTTGTAAATATGGAACACACAGAGTTATAGAACCAGCAGGAGTTTTACCTCAACCAGCGAAAAAAATATCAAATGATATGGAAATATTCTCAAATGAAATTTTAATAGATGTTATAGCACTTAACATAGACTCTGCATCTTTCACTCAAATAGAAGAAGAAGCAGGACATGATGTAGAAAAAAAATAAAAAGCTAAAAATCAAAGAAATAGTTGCAGAAAAAGGTAAAATGCAAAAATCCTGTAACTGGTTCTGGAGGTATGTTAATAGGTACAGTTGAAAAAATCGGTGATGATTTAGTTGGAAAAACTGATTTAAAAGTTGGAGATAAAATAGCTACTCTTGTTTCACTTTCATTAACTCCATTAAGAATAGATGAAATAATAGATATCAAACCTGACATAGACAGAGTTGAAATAAAAGGTAAAGCAGTTCTATTTGAAAGTGGAATCTATGCAGTATTACCAACAGATATGTCAGAAACTCTAGCTCTAGCAGCACTTGATGTAGCAGGAGCACCTGCACAAGTAGCAAAACTTGTTAAACCTTGTCAATCAGTTGCTATCTTAGGTTCAGCAGGAAAATCTGGAATGCTTTGTGCTTATGAAGCAGTAAAAAGAGTAGGACCTACAGGAAGAGTTATAGGTGTTGTAAGAAATGAAAAAGAAAAAGAATTATTAAAAAGAGTTAGTGACAAAGTAAGAATAGTTATAGCAGATGCTACTAAACCTATGGATGTTCTTCATGCAGTTCTTGAAGCTAATGATGGAAATGAAGTAGATGTTGCAATAAACTGTGTAAACGTAGCTAATACAGAAATGTCAACAATTTTACCAGTAAAAGAATTTGGTATAGCTTATTTCTTCTCAATGGCAACTGCATTTACAAAAGCTGCATTAGGAGCAGAAGGAGTAGGAAAAGACATAACTATGATAGTTGGAAATGGATATACAGTTGACCATGCTGCAATAACTTTAGAAGAATTAAGAGAAAGTGCAGCATTAAGAGAAATATTTAATGAATTATATTTATAAGAAAAAGATAAATTATATGCGTAAAAATAGTTCATTGCTAGCTACTTAACGAATAAAAATTAAAATCGCTGTATTTCGGCAGAAACTGCCAACAAGTTGCTCTCAGACACGCGACAATGACGGCTCATTCATTTAATTTTTATCCTAAAAATTTAGATGCAAGTTCACTATTTTTTTACTAACATTGATAAAGTTAGATTATCAAATATTTTTCATTAAAGTATTAGTGGTAAAGTAGAAAATAAATGTAATTAAGTAAAGATTATTATAAGGTTATAAGGAGATGATATTATGAATACAGTTAACACTAGAAAGAAATTTTTTTCCCAAATGTAACAGATGAAGAATGGAACGACTGGACATGGCAAGTAAAAAAATAGAATAGAAAAAAATTGATGACTTAAAGAAATATGTTGAATTAAGTGCTGAAGAAGAAGAAGGAGTTGTAAGAACTCTTGAAACTTTAAGAATGGCAATCACTCCATACTATTTTTCTTTAATAGATATGAACAGTGACAGATGTCCAATTAGAAAACAAGCTATCCCTACTATACAAGAAATACATCAATCTGATGCTGACTTGTTAGACCCATTACATGAAGATGAAGACTCTCCAGTACCAGGATTAACTCACAGATATCCTGATAGAGTTTTACTTCTAATCACAGACATGTGCTCTATGTATTGCAGACACTGTACTCGTAGAAGATTCGCTGGTTCTAGTGATGATGCTATGCCTATGGATAGAATTGACAAAGCAATAGAATACATTGCAAAAACTCCACAAGTAAGAGACGTATTACTATCTGGAGGAGACGCTCTTCTAGTTTCTGATAAAAAATTAGAAAGCATCATCAAAAAATTAAGAGAAATACCTCATGTTGAAATAATCAGAATAGGAAGTAGAACACCAGTTGTTTTACCTCAAAGAATTACTCCTGAATTATGTGATATGTTAAAGAAATATCACCCAATCTGGTTAAATACTCACTTTAACCACCCTCAAGAAGTAACTCCAGAAGCTAAAAAAGCTTGTGAAATGTTAGCAAATGCAGGAGTTCCTTTAGGAAACCAAACAGTATTATTAAGAGGAATCAATGACAGTGTACCTGTAATGAAGAGACTAGTTCATGACTTTAGTAATGATGAGAGTAAGACCTTACTACATCTATCAATGTGACTTATCTATGGGACTTGAACACTTCAGAACACCAGTTTCTAAAGGTATAGAAATCATAGAAGGATTAAGAGGACATACATCAGGATACGCAGTACCAACATCTCGTTGTTGACGCACCTGGTGGAGGAGGAAAAACTCCAGTAATGCCTCAATATGTAATTTCTCAATCTCCTCATAGAGTAGTATTAAGAAACTTTGAAGGAGTTATAACTACTTATACTGAACCTGAAAATTATACACACGAACTTTGCTATGATGAAGAAAAAAATTTGAAAAAAATGTATGAAATCAGTGGAGTATATATGCTAGATGAAGGATTAAAAATGTCTCTAGAACCTAGCCACTTAGCAAGACATGAAAGAAATAGAAAGAGAGCAGAAGCTGAAGGGAAAAAATAAGAAATGTTAGACACGTATAAGTTTATAGAAAAGTACAAAAGAATATCTATAATAGGTATGGAAAAGAATGTAGGGAAAACTACGCTTTTAAATAAACTTATAGCTGACATTGGAACAAATAAAAAATTAGGCTTAACTTCCATAGGGAGAGATGGTGAAGACATAGATGTTGTAACTAATACTGATAAACCTAGAATATATGTTAGAAGAGGCAGTATTATTGCAACAGGAAGGAACTGTTTAGCAAAATGTGATATTACAAAAGAAATCCTTTATGTAACTGACTTCACCACTCCTATGGGGAGTATAGTTATAGTTAGAGCCCTATCAGATGGCTATGTTGACATAGCAGGACCTTCATATAATAAACAAGTGAAAATTGTAGTTGAACTTATGGAGAAATTTGGTAGTGAAATTTCTATCGTAGACGGAGCTTTAGGAAGAAAGAGCACAGCTATAAGTGATGTGAGTGAGGCAACAATTTTATCAACTGGAGCAGCATTATCTTTGGATATGTTAAAAGGTGGTTGAAGAAACAAAAGAAAACTGTTTATTTTTTTAAAATTAGATGAAGCAGAAAAAAATATAAAAGGATAAAGTAGAAGAGCTTTAGAGATAAGAAAGCTGTTCTATTTTATAAAAAAATGGAGAAGTAGCAATTTTAGAAGTGGATAACTCAATAGATTTATCAAATATCTTGAAGGAATATTTGAAAAAGACTTAGAGTACTTCTATATAAGAGGAGCAATAACTCCCTAAGATAATAGAAGCATTTATAAATAATAGAGGAAGTTATGAGAAAATAACTCTTCTTGCTGAAGATGGAACAAAGTTTTTCTTAAGTAGTTCCTTGTTAGATAAAAGCTAAGTTAAGTGGTATGGAGTTTCAAGTCTTAAATAAAATAAATTTACTCTTTGTAACTATAAATCCACACTCACCATTGGGTGTTGATTTTAATAAAGAAGAATTTAAAAATAGACTACAAAATGAAGTTTCTGTACCAGTGATTAATGTTCTAGGAGATTGATTGATATGAAATTTATTGATGAGAATAGTTTAAATAGATTAAATTTTAAAGATTTATTAGCAAGAGTTGATGTTTTTTTCAGCTTATGGTAAAAAAATAAATTGAATAATCTAGAAAAATTTTTTTAGTAGGTGAAGAAGAAAAAAATTAGAAGAAGAATTTGAAAGAATGCAAAAGATTTATGACTTTCATTTCAGAAAATAAAAAAAGAAGAAATGGAAATAGAAATAGTTTTTGCATAGATTTAAAGACATTAAAAAGCTCGTTGAGAATGCAGATAGCAGGAATAATTTTTAGACACAGTAGATATATTTGAGATTAAAGGCTCAACTTATGGCTATGGTCGATTTGAATTCTTATTTGTTAAAAGAACAAAGAAGTCTTTTTCTAATTTTTGTACTAAAAAGATATGAATGAGCTATTTAAAATATTAGATCCCAATGATGAGAAAAATAGCTACTTTTTTTATATTTACGAGGCTTATTCTGTAATTTTTAAAAAGAAATACGTAGACAGAAAAAGAAGTTGAAAAATAGACTGTTCAATGAAACAGATTATGAAATAGTAAAAAAAGATTAAAAGACGAAAGACTATCTATATTAGTTGATGAAGAAAAAGAAGAATTTAAGATCAGAAGAAATTTAACTAAGGCTATAAAAATCTTATGCAGAAGATTTTTATAACTAATGTTGAAAAAAATATCAAATCTTGATTTTTATAATAGCAAAAGTAAAAATTTGCTAAAGAATATAATGGTATAAGACCAGAAGTATCTAAAAAGAAAGAAATAATCTTAGAAGATGCTATAAACTTTAGAAGTAAAAAGAGTTATTAGAAGCTAAAAAAATAAGAAATACACTCCTATCAGTATAAACTTAAATGTAGGAACTACTATGATAACAGGAGCTAATATGGGAGGAAAAAGTGTAGCTCTGAAAGACAATAGCAGAAAAATGTATTACTTTTTCCAAATGGGCTTCTTCGTATTTGCTAAATATGCAAGTATACCTCTTTTAGACTTCATATTCTTTGTCTCTGATGATATGCAAGATATTTCAAAAGGGCTTAGTACATTTGGAGCAGAAATAATAAAATTAAAAAGAAATAAATTCTTATGTGAAAAATGGTACAGGACTTATAGTTTTTCGATGAGTTCGCAAGAGGAACAAATCCAAAAGAGGGGCAAAAAGTTCGTAAAAGCTTTTAGCGAAATATCTAAATGATAAATCAAGTATATCAATAATAACTACACACTTTGATTCTGTTGTTGAAAATAATATGAAACACTATCAAGTTGTAGGTTTAAAGAATTTAGATTTTTGAGAAAATTAAAAACTAAATTACAGGTTAATAATTCTTTGGAAACTATTCAAGATAATATGGATTTTACTTTAGAGGAAAGCACAGATACAGAAGTGCCAAAAGATGCTTTGAATATAGCAAAGCTAATAGGCTTAGATGATGAAATTTCTGAAATGATATATAAAGAATATGAAATGGAGGAATAAAATGGGAAAATTGGATCTAGATTGGGGGCTTGTTAAAGAAGCTCGTGAATCTGCAAAGAAAATAGCAGCTGATGCACAAGTTTTCATAGATGCTCACAGTACAGTTACAGTTGAAAGAACAATCTGTAGATTGTTAGGAATAGATGGTGTTGATGAATTTGGAGTTCCATTACCAAACGTAGTTGTAGACTATATAAAAGATAATGGAAATATAACTTTAGGGGTTGCAAAATACATTGGAAATGCAATGATAGAAACTAAACTTCAACCTCAAGAAATAGCAGAAAAAATTGCTAAAAAAGAATTAGATATCACAAAAATGCAATGGCATGATGACTTTGATATAAAATTAGCTTTAAAAGATATAACTCATGCAACAGTTGATAGAATAAAAGCTAATAGACAAGCAAGAGAAAACTACTTAGAACAATTTGGTGGAGATAAAAAGGACCTTACCTTTATGTTATAGTTGCAACAGGAAATATCTATGAAGATGTTACTCAAGCAGTTGCAGCAGCAAGACAAGGAGCAGACGTTGTTGCAGTTATCAGAACAACAGGACAATCTCTACTTGACTTCGTACCTTATGGAGCAACAACAGAAGGTTTCGGAGGAACAATGGCAACTCAAGAAAAACTTCAGAATAATGAGAAAAGCTCTTGATGATGTTGGAGTTGAATTAGGTAGATATATCAGATTATGTAACTATTGTTCAGGACTTTGTATGCCAGAAATAGCTGCAATGGGAGCATTAGAAAGACTAGATATGATGCTTAACGACGCTCTATATGGAATACTATTCAGAGATATAAACATGAAGAGAACATTGGTTGACCAATTCTTCTCAAGAATTATAAATGGTTATGCTGGAGTTATAATAAACACTGGAGAAGATAACTACTTAACAACAGCTGATGCTATAGAAGAAGCTCATACAGTTTTTAGCTTCTCAATTTATCAACGAACAATTTGCTCTAGTTGCAGGATTACCTGAAGAACAAATGGGACTTGGACATGCTTTTTGAAATGGAACCAGGAACAGAAAATGGATTCTTATTAGAACTTGCTCAAGCTCAAATGGCTAGAGAAATCTTTCCCTAAAGCTCCTTTTAAAAATATATGCCTCCTACAAAGTTTATGACAGGAAATATATTTAAAGGACATATACAAGATGCATTATTTAACATTGTTACTATAACAACAGGACAAAAAAAGTACACTTATTAGGAATGCTTACAGAAGCAATTCATACACCTTTTATGTCTGACAGAGCATTATCAATAGAAAATGCAAAAATACATTTTCAATAACTTAAAAAGATTTTTGGAAATGATATAGAATTCAAAAAAAGGTGGAATAATGAATACAAGAGCCCAAGAAGTTCTTGCTAAAAGCTGCTGAATTGTTAAAAAAACAATAGAAACAATGGGTATCTTTAAGACAATAGAAAAAGGGTGTATTCGGTGGAGTTAGAAGACCTATAGATGGTGGAAAAGGTCTTGCAGGAGTTTTTGAAAAGGATAGTACATATTTCAATCCTTTCATTCCTTTAATGTTAGGAGGGGATAGATAATGAGTTCAGGATTATATTCAACAGAAAAAAGAGATTTTGATACAACATTAGATTTAACAAAACTAAGACCTTATGGAGATACAATGAACGATGGTAAGGTTCAAATGAGTTTTACTTTACCAGTTCCTTGTAATGAAAAAGGGGTAGAAGCTGCATTGGAACTTGCAAGAAAAATGGGATTTGTTAACCCAGCAGTAGCTTTTTCAGAAGCACTAGATAAAGAATTTTCATTCTATGTAGTGTATGGAGCAACTTCTTACAATGTAGACTACACAGCTATAAAAAGTTCAAGCATTAGAAATAGATACTATGGATATGCATGAATGTGAAAAATATATAGAAGAAAACTTTGGAAGAGAAGTTGTAATGGTAGGAGCAAGTACAGGAACAGATGCTCATACAGTTGGAATAGATGCTATCATGAATATGAAAGGATATGCAGGACACTATGGACTTGAAAGATATAAAGGTGTAAGAGCTTACAACCTTGGAAGCCAAGTTCCTAATGAAGAATTTATTAAAAAAAGGCTATAGAATTAAAAAGCTGATGCCTTATTAGTTTCTCAAACTGTAACTCAAAAAAAGATGTTCATATAGAAAACTTAACTAACCTAGTTGAATTATTAGAAGCTGAAGGACTAAGAGACAAAAATAATCTTTAATAGCAGGAGGAGCTAGAATCACTAACGATCTTAGCTAAAGAATTAGGTTATGATGCTGGATTTGGACCAGGAAAATATGCAGATGATGTTGCAACATTTATCTTTAAAAAGAAATGGTTCAAAGAGGAATGAATACTAAAAAATAATCATTAAAAATTATATAAGTCGAATATTGATTATATATATAGAAATTATATGTAATTTTTTTATAGACAAATTTTTAATAAAAATGGTATATTTAACATATCATAAAACAAAAAAATAAAAAAACACTTAAGATTTTTTTATATCTTAGAGTATGGTATCAAAAAAATAAATATAAAAGTAGTAAAGTTTTTTTAATTTTTTTAATTTTAAAACATAAAAAAATTTATATTATGGAGGTTTTTGGTATGAAAGCATTTTTAAAGTTAAGTCCGGTAATCGTATTAGCGGCACTTATGATGAAGGGTTTTGATGCACTTCTTGCTGCACCGCTTGCAACTATCTATGCCTGTATTATTGCTATGATTTGTTCTAAACAAAAATTCTCAACAGTTATTGATCATGCAATAGACAATGTAAAAGAAATTCAAGTTGCATTATTTATCCTAATGGCAGCTTATGCGATGGCAGAAGCATTTATGTCAACAGGTGTTGGAGCGTCTCTTATATTAATTGCACTAAAAGTTGGAATCACAGCTAAGACAGTTGCAGTTGTTGGAGCTATAGTAACATCTATACTATCAATAGCAACTGGAACAAGTTGGGGAACATTCGCAGCTTGTGCACCTATCTTCTTGTGGTTAAACCACATAGTTGGTGGAAACTTATTATTGACAACTGCAGCTATAGCAGGAGGGGCTTGTTTTGGAGATAATATAGGACTTATTTCAGATACTACAATAGTAAGTTCTGGTATCCAAAGAGTTGAAGTTATCAGAAGAATTAGACACCAAGGTGTGTGGTCAGCACTAGTTTTATTATCAGGAATAATCTTATTTGCTGTAGCAGGTTTCACAATGGGATTACCTTCAACAGTTGGAGATCCTACTGAAGCTATCAATAGTATACCTGCAGATGTATGGACAGCACTTGCTGAAAAGAGAGAAGCTGCTGTTAAATTACTAGAACAAGTTAAAAATGGAGTTCCTTTATATATGGCTGTTCCATTAATAATAGTTTTAGTTTTAGCATTTATGGGAACACAAACATTTATTTGTTTATTCGCTGGATTATTCTCTGCTTATGCATTTGGAATGATGGCAGGAACAGTTACAAGTACTATGGATTACCTAAATATGATGATGGGTGGATTTGCTTCAGCTGGTAGCTGGGTTATAGTAATGATGATGTGGGTTGCTGCTTTCGGTGGTATCATGAAGAGTATGAATGCTTTTGAACCTGTTTCAAAATTATTATCTAGAATTTCTGGAAGTGTAAGACAATTAATGTTCTACAATGGACTTCTATGTGTATTTGGAAATGCAACTCTTGCAGATGAAATGGCTCAAATAGTTACTATAGGACCAATCATCAGAGAAATGGTTGAAGAAAACGTTGAAGGTTCAGAAGAAGATATGTATACATTGAGATTAAGAAATGCTACATTCAGTGACGCTATGGGTGTATTTGGATCTCAACTTATCCCTTGGCACGTTTATATAGCATTCTATATGGGTATAGCTACAGTAGTTTATCCTCTACATGAATTCGTAGCAATAGATATTATTAAATATAACTTTATAGCTATGATAGCAGTATTTAGTATCTTAATTTTTAACTTTAACTGGTTTAGATAGATTAATACCATTATTTAAATTACCATCAGAACCAGCTGTAAGATTGAAAAAAAATATAGTATTAAATAGGCGATATTAGACTATAAAAAAACTCATATAAGTTTAAAAAAAATAAAAAGTTTACAAATTAAAAAATGTAGTATACTAACTTTAATGGGAGATGTCTATACGGGATTATAGACAAATTAAAGTTAAAAATAAAAACAAAAAAAATTAAATTTAAGGGGAAAAAAACCATGAAAAAAATTAGCATTAGTATTAGGTTCATTATTAGTAGTTGGATCAGTAGCATCAGCTAAAGAAGTTATGCCAGCACCTACTCCAGCTCCAGAAAAAGTAATTGAATATGTTGAAAAACCTGTAATAGTTTACAGAGACAGAGAAGTTACTCCAGCTTGGAGACCAAACGGATCAGTAGATGTTCAATACAGATGGTACGGAGAAGTTGAAAAGAAAAAAATCACAAAGATGATAAAGATGAAAACTGGGCAACAACTAGAACAAATGCAGGAAGATTACAAACTGAAACTAAAAGTAAACTTTCACTGAAAAAAACAATCATTAGAAGTAAGAACAAGAAATTTCCATACTTTAAATGATACAGATGCAAATAACAGAAAATCAAGTGGAAGTGCTGATGAAGTAAGAGTAAGACATATCTATAATTTAGGAAACTTTGATAAAGTAAAAGCTACAACTAGATTAGGATATACTCAAAAAAAGCAGGAGATTTAGGAAAGAAAAACAGCTGAAGCATCAATATTATTTGATTTTTCTGATTATATCTTCTCAAACAACTTCTTCAAAGTTGACAAATTAGGATTAAGACCTGGATACAAATATGTATGGGCAGGACATGGAAATGGGGAAGAAGGAGATCCTACAGTTCACAATGAATATCATTTAGGATTTGAATCTGATTTCACATTACCATTAAACTTTACTTTAAACTTAGAATATGATTTAGCATACAACAGATATAGAGAAAAAGAAAGAGTAAAAGATGGTCTAAAGAAAGCTGAATGGACTGGAGAATTAACAGCTGTACTTGCTAACTACACTCCATTATACAAAAGCTGGAGCAGTTGAAGTAGGATTCAATGCTGAAGGTGGATATGACACTTACAATATGCACCAATATAAGAGAATGGGTGGAACTGGTTCTGTAGATACAGATAAAACTATACTGACAGAAGAGACTATGAATTATACTTAGAACCAACTTTAAGAGTTTCTTATAAACCTACAGATTTCGTAAAACTATATGCTGCAGCAGGAGCTGACTACAGAAATAGAGTTACTAACGAATCTGAAGTTAAGAGATGGAGATGGCAACCAACTGCTTTGGGCTGGTATGAAAGTTACTTTCTAATCTAGTTTAGGCTAGAGGTTAAAAGTCAAAAAAATAATAATCTTGAAAAACCGTGAGTTATCTCACGGTTTTTTTATATATATTTTTTTAAATATTAAATTTAGTTAAATTTTTAAAACATATATTTCACTTTAATAAAAATACTGTGCTAAAAAAAGTAGACTTACAGTTGACATTAGATGATAAAAAAAGATAAAATAAAGATAGAGAAATTTTTTTAAAAATTTTATTTTATATTGAAAAAGGGGAAAATTTATGGAAAGTGTAAAAAGAGAAAAAGGAATTTTTTAAAAGATTTACTTCAATGTGTGTACGTGTTATGGAAAGATGGCTACCAGATCCATTTATATTCTGTGCGTTATTAACATTTTTAGTTTTTGGAGGAGCATTAATTTTTACTAAGGCTTCTTTTATGGGAGTAATTGGATATTGGGTAGATGGATTTTGGTCACTACTAGCATTTTCAATGCAAATGGCATTAGTTCTAGTAACAGGACATGCTCTAGCAAGTTCAAGATTATTTAAAAAGATGTTAGAAACATTTGCTTCAGGAATAAAAGGACCAAAACAAGCAATACTTATCATATCATTGGTATCAGGTATAGCCTGTGTTTTAAACTGGGGATTTGGTCTAGTTATAGGGGCTTTATTTGCAAAAGAAATTGCAAAAAAAGTTAAAGGTGTGGATTATAGACTTCTTATAGCTTCAGCATATACTGGATTCTTAGTATGGCATGGGGGACTTTCAGGTTCTATTCCACTACAACTTGCAAGTGGAAATCCAGAAAGTTTAGCTCAACAAACAGCAGGAGCTGTTACAGCAACTATTCCAACAAGTCAAACAATGTTTTCACCAATGAATATATTTATAGTTGTTGGTTTATTAATAATAGTGCCTTTTATTAAACGTTGCTATGTTTCCAAGTAAAGATGAAGTTGTTGAAGTTAATCAAGAATTATTAGTGGAAACTAAGGAAGAAGTTTTAGATAAATCTAAAATGACTCCAGCTGAAAGAATAGAAAATAGTAGAGTAGTTTCTATTTTACTTTCAATTATGGGATTTGCTTATATAGGGCAATATTTATATACTAAAAGGTTTTGCATTAAATCTTAACCTAGTAAACTTTATATTCTTATTCTTAGGAATTTTATTACATGGAACTCCAAGAAGATACTTTAAATGCACTAGCAGAAGCAATAAAAGGTGCAGGAGGAATCTTATTACAATTCCCATTCTATGCAGGAATTATGGGGATAATGGTAGGAGCCGATGCAGATGGAATGTCTCTTGCAAAACTTATGTCTAATTTCTTTGTTAATATATCAACAGAAAAAACATTCCCAGTATTCTCATTTATTAGTGCTGGAGTAGTAAACTTCTTTGTACCATCAGGTGGAGGACAATGGGCAGTTCAAGCTCCAATAGTAATGCCTGCGGGACAAGCAATAGGAGTATCGGCAGCAAAATCAGCTATGGCTATAGCTTGGGGAGATGCTTGGACTAATATGATACAACCGTTCTGGGCTTTACCAGCATTAGGAATAGCCGGTCTTGGAGCTAAAGGATATAATGGGTTACTGTTTGATAGTAACAATAGTTTCAGGTCTATTTATTTGTACAGGTTTCTTATTATTCTAATTCAAAAAAGCTTAGGGACAAAAGTTTAGAATATTAATTATAAAAATTATGACTAATTTAGAATTAAATATTTAAGATTAAGGAGGAAAATTTATGAGAAAAAAAATAGTTTCAATGGAAGAAGCAATATCTCACATTAAAGATGGTATGACTATTCATATTTGGAGGATTTTTCTAGCTTGTGGGACACCAGAAAATATAGTTACAGCTCTTATAGAAAAAAAGGTGTAAAAAGATTTAACAATAGTTTGGAAATGATACAGGTTTTGTAGATAAAGGTATCGGAAGATTAATAGTTAATAATCAAGTTAAAAAAAGTAATAGCAAGTCATATAGGAACAAACCCAGAAACAGGAAGAAGAATGCAAGCTGGAGAAATGGAAGTTGAATTAGTTCCACAAGGAACTTTAGCTGAAAGAGTAAGAGCAGCAGGTTATGGACTAGGAGGAATCTTAACTCCAACAGGACTTGGAACTATAGTTCAAGAAGGAAAACAAGTAATAAATGTTGATGGAAAAAGATTATCTATTAGAAAAAAACCTATAAAAAGCAGATGTAGCATTAATATTTGGATCAAAAAGTTGATGAACTAGGAAATGTTATCTGTGAAAAAAACTACAAAAAAAACTTTAATCCATTGATGGCAACAGCAGCTGATCTTGTTATAGTTGAAGCTTTGGAAATTGTTCCAGCAGGTTCATTAAGTCCAGAACATTTAGATATATCAAGAATATTTGTAGACTACATAGTTGAAAGTAAATAATGGAGGTGTAAGTAAATATGGAAATGGATAAAAATTTAGTAAGAGAAGTTATAGCAAAAAGAGTTGCTCAAGAATTTCATGATGGATATGTTGTAAACTTAGGGTATAGGTCTTCCTACATTAGTTGCTAACTATGTTGGAGATATGGATGTTATTTTTTTCAAAGTGAAAATGGATGTATAGGTGTAGGGACCAGCACCAGAAAAAGGAAAAGAAGATCCTTATTTAGTAAATGCAGGAGGAGGATTTATAACTGCTGCTAAAGGAGCTATGTTCTTTGATTCAGCTTACTCTTTTGGAGTAATCAGAGGTGGACACGTTGACGCAACTGTATTAGGAGCTTTAGAAGTAGATGAAAAAGGAAATCTTGCTAACTGGATGATTCCTGGAAAGAAAGTTCCTGGAATGGGTGGAGCTATGGATTTAGTTGTTGGAGCTAAACATGTTATAGTTGCAATGGAACATACATCTAATGGGGCAGTAAAAAAATATTAAAAGAATGTAAATTACCTCTAACAGCTGTTGGAGTTGTAGACTTAATAATAACAGAAAAAGCTGTTTTTTTGAAGTTACAGATAAAGGATTAGTTTTAAAAGAAATAACTCCTTATTCTTCTTTAGAAGATATAAGAGCAACAACAGAAGCAGATTTTATAGTTCCTGATGAATTATTAAAATAAATAAAAACTTAATTTATAGAAAAAAATGAGGATAATATCCTCATTTTTTTATTAAAAAAAATTTTATGAATTATGCCAGAACACTCGTGACTCTAGAACTTGTTAGGGTGTTAGTCGAGAGAGTTCAGTAAAATAATTCTTTGACTAGAATAATATGTATAAAAATACGTTAATAGTTTTAAAATAGTACAGTTAGAATAAAAAAAACAAAAAAAACTTGTAATTAAAAATTGATATGTTATAATAGGATAAATTTATATAAAGGAAGAAGCAATAATTATATATAAAATAAATTTAAGGGGATATATTATGAAGAGATTAGCATTATTATTAGGATCATTATTAGTAGTTAGTTCTGTAGCTTCAGCTAAAAGAAGTTATGCCAGCACCTACTCCAGAACCTGAAAAAGGTAATTGAGTATGTTGAAAAAGCCAGTTATAGTTTACAGAGACAGAGAAGTTACTCCAGCTTGGAAACCAAATGGATCAGTTTCATTGAAATATAATTGGTATGGAGAAAGTTGAAAATAAAAAAACCTAAAGAAGATAAAGATGGAGATTGGGCAAACTTCACCTACAAATGCAGGAAGACTAGAAGCTGTAACAAATATTAACTTTACTGAAAAAAACAAACTTTATATGTAAGAACAAGAAATTTATCATACTTTTAAGAGATGATGAAAAACAAAATCAAAATTCAAAGATTGGTTCTGATAGTTTAAGAGTTAGACATTTTTATAACTTTTGGTACTTTAGGAGATACTAAAGTTAAAGCTAAGTCAAGATTATCATATGATCAATCAGGAGGAGATTTAGGAGCTAAAAACTGTAGATGCAAGTGTTGCTTTTGATTTTTGCTAATTATTTTCCCTTCAAATGACTATTTTAAAGTATCTAAATTTGCTCTTAGACCAAGATATGTATATAGATGGAAAGGTCATGGAGATAATGCTACTACAAGAAATAGATATGAACTAGATTTTGGAAACAGGTTATAAATTACCATTTGGTTTCTCAGCTACAGTTACTTTATACTCTAGCTATGACAGATATAGAAGACCATTTAGAGTAGGAAATGATGGAGAAACTAAAAAAAGGAGAATTTAGAGGGGCTTTAGATGCAACTCTTGAATACAGTGCTTCATTATAAAAAAATGATAAATTTGAATTGACATTTGATGCTGAAGGAGGATATGATTCTTATTCATTTAATCAATATAAAAGATATTCAAATGGAGATACAGTAGTATTACCAGGTTCTACAAAAGAAAGTAGCAAAATTAACAAATAGAAGAGAATATAGTGTGTACTTATTACCTACTTTAAATGTAAGTTATAAAGCAACAGATAATGTAAAAATTATCTGCAAGTGTAGGTGCTGAATATAGAAACTGGGCAGTTCAAGGAGAGTCAGTTGCTAAAAATTGGAGATGGCAACCAACTGCTTGGGCTGGTATGAAAGTTAGTTTCTAATAGGTAAAAATTGATAATTAAAAAAAAAGTCGTGATGTAAATTTATTCACGACTTTTTTTATTTATTAATTTACCTTGGCTCATAGCAAAAAAATATCATCTATAGTCATTTGAAAAGTCTATTTCTCTATTTTCGTTTATAGCTCTTTCTTTAATTTTTGTTATGATGAAATTCTTGTATTGAAGTTTCAAAAAGGAAGATTTCCGATATCTAAATATCTTATCATACCTTCTTTATCTCTTGCTGGCATCATTTTTTTCCTATATTATATTTTTGAAGGAGCAAAAGGGGATGTCAATTATTCCATCTAGCAAAAAGCTTCAACAATTGCTTTTTCTTAAATCTCCATCACATATTGAAAAAAACTTTTTCTATTATTTGAGCTTGTTTCTTTTTTTATCTGTTCCTTTTTCAAAAATGATTTCTTCATAGTTATTAAAATTTTTGACTATTTACCAATATCTAAAAATAGTTTTAGTTAAAACTAGAGAATTAATCATGGTATTTACCTAGAGAATTTTTTTAGAATACTCATCTATATTTTTTTAATAAAAAAATTCTATTAGCTTTTAGTAAAAAAGAGCGATAGTTGCTGAATATGAAATTAAAGAATAAGCTTTTTAATTCATCTTCAGGGAAGCCCCCTATCCATTGATTAAAGATAGTTGAAATATGAATATCTTTAAAAAGAAAAACTTATCTAAATAGAAATTGAATTTGCTCTTGGACTGCTAATAAAGAAGCAATATCTTGAGTTATATTTCCATATTGAGCAACTACCTATACTTATATTTTTTTACTCCCTGTTCAATAGCAAGTAAAGTTTCTAAAATTTGAATAGAATTAGAAATTGCTAGGTGGAACAAGTGTAGCTGTAAGTGGAGAAAAAAATTTCCCTATTTATTTTTTATACCATTTTCTTCATAAAGTCCAACGAGTCTATCAACATATTTCCAATTTTCTAAAGCTATCTTTTAATGGTACAGACTTTATTAAAAGGTATATTATGACTAATACCACCACCATCAAAAAGCTGAAAAAAACCACCCTAAGAGTAAAAAAATTCAGCTAATAATCTTGCATCAGCTGAGCCATGTTTTTATTTGTAATGGAAGCTCTACATCATTTATAATTTTTTTCTAGCAAGTTTTGTTCCGTAATTTACTAAAGGAAAAGCCATTTAATAGCGATTTATTAGATTTTATAGAATCTTCTAATATTGTTCTAGCATTTTCATAATGATTTTTCTCTAGTGTGAGAATCTATTATAATTGAAAGAAAATCAGCTTGACCCACTCTATGAAGAGAGTTTAAGTTTTTTTATTAAATCTTCTAATAGAGTTTCTTTACTGTATGCCTCTATTACAATTTCTATTATCTTGTATAGATTTTTTTCTAGCATCTTTTTGAAAAATTTTTTTATAGTCTGGTAATGACTTTATGAAATCTAATAGCAGTATCTAAATCAAAAGTCATCTAAACTTTTTTTATAGCTTTTCTAAAAAAATTTTCTTCTCATCTCTAGAAAATCTTCTTTATCAATTTTTTTAAATGTTATAGACATTTAAATTCCTCCATTATATTTCTACAAGATATTTTTTTCATTATTCTGTATGCTATGTCTGGATAATCACTAGCAAGTAAGCCCATAGCCGACATAATATAAGTTTTATCCACTAAAAAAATTTTAGGATATTTAGGTTTTTAAACTCTAAAGGATTATTCTCGTTATATAAACTTAAAGTCTAATATTTTTTTAGGATTTCTACTATTATTTATTATACCACCTGTTCCTATCACATATTTTACATCTGTTAAATCTTTTTCCACTTTTGAACAAAAAAAGAGTCCCCATAGGTGAAAAAAAATAGATTCTAAAGTACCAACATGTCTATCTATAGCAATTTCAGTGCATAACATAGCCATCATTTCATCAAAAATTATATCATCTTCCGTTTCAGACACAAAATCAGGATTTTCATGTCTAAACTCAAAAATTTTTCTCTTATATTAATTTTTAGAATCTTTACTACCTAGGTATTCTCTAATCTTGTTTAGACTAGTGGCTTCATAAAGAGCAAGAGCTGAATATCTCATTCCTAAATCACCTTCAACAGTTCTTTTTGAATAAGGTTCTTCCATACCTTTTAATTGAATATTATTAGCTTTTTGGTAGACCTGCTCCAATAGAATGTATATCAGTTGTTGCTCCCACCTATATCAATAACAATAATGTCATTATTATCTTTTGAAAAAAATTTCAGCTGCCTTCATAACAGCAGTTGAGTTGGCATTATTATATTACCAACAATTTTTTTGGATACTTTCCATACCCTTAGCCTTGATTATATTTCTCATAAAAACTTCCCTTATAACTTCTTTAACAGGAAGCACATTAATTTTTATTTACAACAGGCATAACATTCTCACTAGTATAGAATTCTATATTATGAGATTTAAAATATTTTTAGCAACTTCTTCTTTGACTTCTTCATTACCAGCAATTATAATAGGTTTTTTGTATTTTATTTTTCTGCTAAAAGTTTTAGCATTATCTAAGATATATTCTCTATTTCCACCATTTGTTCCACCTGTTAAAGAGTAGAATATCATAATCAATGGAAGATATTTCTTCCATATCTTCAGGACTTAGTCTAAAAGCATAAGTCTTTACAACTCTTCCACCTGAACTTAAAGCTGCTTTTTTAGCAGCCTCAGTAGTCAATTCAGGAACTAGACCAATAGCTATAATTTTTAAACCTCCAGCTGCTGAAGAACAAGCTCACTTTTTTTACTATTTCATAGTCTTTCAATTTATTTTTTTAAGTCCTTTTGTTAATTTTTCAAAATGCTATATTAAAACCAGTTAAAACATTAGTTTTTAACTGTTGTCATTGCTCTTGCTGTGGAGATAATTTCCTCCTTTATCTAAATCTATTGCAGTCAATTTTGTATATGTACTACCAAAATCTATGCTAAGATAAATACGGCTACTCATTTTTCACACCTTTCCTTATATTGAATATCGAAATAAAAATTTTAAACTGTTTTTTCCTGAATAAGATTACTGCGACGTCCTATAATATTGAAGGAGCCTTTGTGGAGCTCCAGAAATATTATAGGCTGGCAAGTAATCTTTTCTATATAAGGTATCTTAAAGTTTAAAAATCTTTTTTTGAGATCACTTATAGTTTCTTCTATTGGAGTTCCTGGCTTATATATTCTATTAAAGCCCATTTCTTTAAATCTTTTTTTCAGTTTTTTTCCCAATCTTCATTGCTTGAAGCTATGTTTCCACCAACATATAGAAGTATATCTTTTAGACCATATTCATCACATTTTTTTCTCTTATACCTTGACAATCTAATTCACCATAACCATAGATTGAAGAAACAATAATTGCATCAGAATTTGTTTCGAGAGCTGCATTTATAAAAGTCTATTTGAGGTGATAAAGCACCAATATTTACCACTTCAAAACCACTTTCTTCCAATTTATTATGAATTATTTTATTTCCCTACTGTATGACAGTCTGAACCAATAACACCTATAACTATTTTTTTCTTAGTCATTCTGCTCCTCCATCTAAAAATTTTTAATATTGTAAATTAAATAATGAGTAAAAATAATTCCTTTTCTATAATTTCATTATTGATTTATTATAACATTCTTTACAGAAAGGTAAAATAAAAAAATCCCTCTATGATAAAGGGATTTTTATTTAGGAAATCATTAGCTTTTATTAAGATCTATTTAGCTTCTTTTTTTAGGTAATCTAAAATGGTCCTAAGTTTAGACCATATTGTAGAGCAGATCTAACTTTCATTTCTCTTACAGTTGCTCCACCTTTTTTTCTATTTCTTCAGAGTTATACATAGTAGGCATAACATCTTGTATTTTTTTATTAGTTATTCTTTCAAGAAGTTTCATATATCCATCATTTTTTTAGCAACATATTCATCTTCTTTTAACCAGTCATGACCTTTGTAATGTAAAGCTCTGTAAGTAATTTTAGTTATTACATCATCTTTTAAATCAAATTGAACTTCAACCTCAGTATCTTGTTTTGAAATATATAGTCCTCTATAAGTTCCATCAGGATATTGAGATTTTTGGAGCAGACTTAGTTGCAGCAACAGCTGAAACAGCTCCTAATAACATTAAAAGCAAGTAAAAAAATTTTTTTCATAGTAGTACCCCTAAATAAATTATTCTCTATATATTTCTATAATAAATATATCTATAAGTCAATTATTTTTTTATCAAAATATAAAAAGATATTATTATTTGAGAACACTTGTTATAAAAAGGATATTTTTTTAAGTTCTTTCTTTCAATTTTCTCTAATGCTTTTAGCTCTGTGACTAATTTTTATTTTTTTTTAGTTCAGGTAGTTGAGCTAAAAGTTTTTTTGATATTCTTCTACATAGAAAATGAGGGTCATAACCAAAACCAGTATTTCCTCTTGGATTATCAATGATGGTACCAAGAATTTCTCCTTCAAAAAGAATAAGTTTCTCCATTAGGTTTTTGCTAAAGTTATAACAGAAACAAATTTAGCCTTTTCTATTTTTCTATACCTTTTTAGATTTTTCAATAAGTTTTTTTCATTATTCTTTTGAAATCATCACCTGTTCCACTATATCTAGCCGAATATACTCCAGGTTCACCATTTAAATGCCTCAACACAAAGACCAGAATCATCAGCAATAGTAATCATATTTAAGAATCTAGCAATTTCTATTGCCTTTTTTTCTTTGAATTTTTCCTCAAAAGTTGTTCCATCTTCAATAACTTCTGGGATTTCTATCCCATCATTTTATTGAAAGAATTTCAATATTTTTCTATACCTGAAAAAAATATCAGATATTTCATCAATTTTATGTTTATTAGCAGTTGCTAGAAATATTTTTTTAAATTTTTCTTGTTCTATGACCTTATCTTGTAAGTCTATAATTCTTTTTTTATAGAAGCCTCAGCAAAGTCTAAAAGTCCATTTAATTCAGCTCTTGTAAATGTGCTTTCTTCACCTGTTCCTTGAACTTCAATGAATTCACCTTTTTTTATTCATAATAACATTCATATCCACTTCAGCAGCTGAATCTTCCGAATATTTTAAATCTACCATCAATTCAGAATCTATTTTTTTCCTACACTTATAGCAGCAACATTTGCAATTAAAGGATTTTTCTTCTAAGATTTCATCCTTTAATAATTTTTTATAGCAAGAGCAAGTGCAACATAACCACCAGTTATTGAAGTTGTTCTTGTTCCACCATCAGCTTGGATAACATCACAGTCGATAGTTATAAGTCTTTCACCTAACTTTTTCTAAAGTCTATAGCCGATCTTAAAGGCTCTACCAATAAGTCGTTTGGATTTCAACAGTTCTACCTGTTAATTTTACCTTTACTAGCTTCTCTTTGGTTTCTTTCATTTGTAGCTCTAGGTAACATAGAGTATTCGGCAGTAACTCAACCTTTTCCTGTTCCTCTTAAAAAAATGGAGGAACTTTTTTTCACTTACAGAGGCAGTACAGATAACTTTTGTATTTCCTACTTCTATCAAAACAGAGCCTTCTGCATAGATATTTACATCCTTAGTAATTTTAATTTTTTTCTTTCTTCGTTAAATTTTTCTCCCATCTTCTCTTAACATTGTTAAATCTCCCTTTTTAGATTTTTTTATTAACATCATATTTGTAGTAAGCCCAGCAGCAGTACCTGTAAGTAATATTATATCACCATTTTTAATTTTTTTGTTGTTCTAATCCATGGGCTAGAGTCATAGGGACAGAAGCAGAAACCATATTACCAAAGTCTTTAACTTCATCTATAAATTTACCTTTAGGTACTCCTAATTTTTTTGCATAACTACTGGCATAGCAACGCTGGCTTGGTGTGGAACTACCATATCAATATCAGATACTTTCATCTTGTTATTTTTCTAAAAAAATTCTTTAAACATCTTAGGTATTTCTTTAATACAAAGAGCTAGAATACTTTTTCCATTCATATCAAACATATATTCTTCTTTTGTACTTTTCAGAATAATATTTAGGGATGGAAATTACTTAGACCACCACGAATTTCAGTTGAATGTGCTCCTTCAGACCAAGTTTTTAATATAGAGTCTATGATTCCTATTTCTTCATCAGATTTTTCTACAACAAAGGCTACTGCTCCATCACTGAAAAGTTGAAAACTTTCCTTTTGATTAGGATTCAATGCTGATGAAGCAACATCACAAGAAACAATCAATACTCTTTCATATCTTCCAGCTTCTAAAAAGATAAGACATAGTATCTAAAAGCTGTTATAAAACTTGTGCAAGTTGTATTTATATCAAGTGCAGGAATAGAAGTTCCTTTTGCAATCTTTTCATGAATTAAGGCTGCCATACAAGGTATAGGTTGTACACCAACAGCAGAAGCTGAAACTATACAATCAATATCATTTATAGAAATATTAGAATTCTTTAAAGCTTTTTTTCACAGGCAGTAACAGCAAGTGAAAGTTGAGTTTCTCCTTCACTTATTCTGTAACGAATATGCTCTTTAAAAACTAACTGTATTTTTTTAGGTAATACTACTCCATATCCTTTAAATTTTATTCTTCTCATTTTTTTCTACCTTCCTCACTATTCTTTTTTTAATTTTTTTGGTTTTATCTATTTCGTAGTTAATAAATTTGATTTCAATATTTTCAATATTTAAAGAAGTGAAATAATTTATTAAATTCATTTTTTTACTAATTCTTTTTTTGTCTCATCAGTTACATTTAAAATAGCAACTTCTAATAGTTTATTATCTATTTGAAAGACTTGATACTCTCTTATATTTTTCAACAAAAAGTATAGTTCTTCTAATAAAAGTCAGGGAAAGACTACAATTTTCTTTTCCAAACTTATTAGTGAATTTGAAAAATATCATCTGAACGCCCTTCTATCTTTTCTATTCTCTGTAAAACTGAAGCACATTCACAAGGCTCAGTATTTTCAACTAAGATATCATTTAGATAATATTTTACAAAAGGTTGGCTAGTTCTTCTAAAAATCAGTAATTATTGGATAAAATCTTTTTTTCATCTATATACTGCTTTTTCAAATTTTATTAAATCTTCATTGAGATGTAAATGTCCCATACTCACAAGTACAAGCTAAGAAACCTTCAGTAGCTTGATAAATTTGATGTATTATTTTTAAATTAAATTGTTTTTTTATATATTCTTCATCAGCCTTTTTCTAAAAATTTCGGCAACTGAAATAAGTCTTCTTGGAGAAACTTTTTAATTTTCCTTCTTCAATTTTTTTAGCAAGAACTAAAAAGTAATGAGGGAGGAGCAACTATCATAGTTGGTAGATATTTATTTAATCTTTCAATATGCTCATCTATGTCTTTAAAAAGTGTCGAAAGTATTCTAAACTTATTAAAAAAATGAATTTATAGTTTTATATAAATCATTATCTGCTCTTAGAAAAAAATGCTATCTTATGTCCGAAGATATCATTTTTTTAGGTAGCATCTTAGCAAGAATTGTTCCTGCCCATGTACCTTGTTCTTCAAGAGTTGTTATAAACATTCCTCTATGACCAGATGTACCTGATGACAAACCTACTGAAATATCCTTGTATTTTTTTGACTGAAAATTTCTAGTTTTTTTCACTATTTAAAAGCAATTTCCATAGCCTCATCTTTTTTTACACCCAAAGGTGTTAAGTTTATCAAAATTTTTCCATCATAAATGCTTTATTCATAGTGAAGTCATCTGTGATTTGATGAGTTTTAAAATATGGTGAATTTTTCTTTTTAAAAATTTTAAAATGTTTTTTTCAACTTGTTCATCTTGATATTTTTAAAAGTTTATCTCTTGAAGTCCACTTAGAAAAAAATATCTAACTTTAATAAAAAGTTGATACAATTTTTCAAAAATTTTATTCATTTTATCCTCCCTCCCTTTGTATTAAAAAAAGAAAAAAATAATAAGCAAAAAAATTTAAAAAAAATAAATGAGTTATATTATAAGTTCAATATGAAAAATTTTTCTTTGAAGTAAATAATTAATAAATTTGATAAGATTACTGCGACGTCCTATAATGTTGAGGGAGCCTTTGTGGAGCTCCAGAAACATTATAGGCTGGCAAGTAATCGCTATATATAATTAGAAATTATTTAAATCTTTCAAAGAAAAATTTTTTTAAAGTTTTACTCAGTAATGAATTATTTTTTTAAATTATTCAATAGTTTTTTTAGTATATCTATTATTTTTTTCTTTTTTTGTCATGGCTAACGATGACTGAAATTTTATCCTCTATTAATTTTTTTCTAATAAACTAGTACCTTTTTTTATATTCTTCAAAAGTTATTTTTGAATTTTTTTCTAGGAAGCCATTTCATTTTTTTCTGTAAAAAGGTAAAAAAATCTGTCCCCCAACATACATCAGCAGCAAGAAATAAATTATCTTCAGGTAGAAATAAACAAGCTTGCCCCTTTAGTATGTCCCACTTACTTCCACAAGAAACATAGATAAATCAGAAAATAAATCACAACTTTCTCTATAAGGAAATTGAGTATTTTCTTTATAGTCATCTATGATTATTAATCTCTTTTTCAAAAATCTTCTGGTAATAATTCATCAAAAAAATTAATAGACTATCCCTTTTTTTAACTTATAAATCATTATAGCAAGTTTTTGGTTAAAAATTAGGTAAGAATTCGGAAAAAAATTTTAAGCCTCCAATATGGTCAGGATGTAGATGAGAAATAATAATATATTTGATTTCATCTGGACTTATACCTTTTTCTTTAAGTTGATAGTCTATCATATCTTCCTTTTTTAAAGTTATAGGATTAGCAAATCTGTATAAAAAAATATTTAAGATTATTTTTTTAAAAATATCCATAGAATAGCCAGTATCATAGAGTATATAGCCCTTTTTTCCTTATGTTTTATCAAAAACTCCTGCATTAAAATTGACTATTGTCTTATCAAAACCTTTAAAAAAACTCTTTTTAAATCATTGGTACAATAGCCACAAGCAAAAATAATCAACTCTTTTCTATCATTTTTTTACTGTGTTCGACATAGTTTTTTTAACTCCTTCTAATATAGACATCTTTGGAGAATAGCCCTAATTCTTTTTCTAGCCTTATCAATATTTAAAGTTTGACTATATTTCATTAAATATAGAGTGTATTTAGTTATAGGAGGCTCTTTTTTTATTCTAAATAACTTATAGACCTTCTCTAAAAATGAAACTAAAGGTAAGACTAAATTATAGTTCCATTTTAAATACTTTTCCTTCAGTTCCCATTTCATTGAAGAACAAAGTTAAAATTTCTTTAAATTCTATAGGCTCACCATTAGTTATATTGTAAATTTCTCTTGAATGTTCTTTGTTTTTCTAGTGCCAATCTTAAAGAATAGGCAACATTCTCAACACAAGTTATATCTATCTTTTGTTTTCCCATCAACAAAAAGAGGAATACCCATTTTTTTATTTAATTCTAAAAGTCTTGGAATTATACTAGTATCGCCTATACCAAATAGTCCTCTAGGGCGAATTATCATATAGTCAAGATTAGAAGCTTTAATTATATTCTCTGCCATAATCTTACTTTTTTTATATAGTAGTTTAAATCATTTTTCTTTTAGGTGCTTCATCTTCTTTGACATCTAATTGATCCTTTGCTCCTGCATATATACTTGGAGATGAAACAAAAACTAATTTTAATTTTTTTCTTCACAGACTTGAACGATATTTTTTTGTTCCAATAACATTTACATTATAGAAGTCTTCCCATAGTCCCCAAACAGTAGAAAGAGCTGCAGCATGGATAACTGCTGAACAATCTTGAGAAGCCTTATATAAGTCATCTAAATTATCTATATCACCCTTAAAAAAATTCAACATTTTTCATCAATTAATGTCTTTCCTATCTTTTTCATTTCTACCAAAGGCAACAACTTGGTAAGAGTTATTTTTTTAATTCATCTATTACATATTTTCCTAAAAAAATCCTGTAGCTCCTGTAAGTAAAATTTTCACTTTTCTACCCCCTTCAAAAATTCTACTAATTTCTTTTTTTCTAATAAGTCACTAGGTGAATAATTATTGAAAGCTTTTTGATAATTTTTCTAAATTTTCTCCATTCTTTTTCTTTCTAGCATTTTATCAAAGGCTTTTTAAAATAGATTTCTTTGATTTTTAAATTTGCTATAAAAAGCAATTTCAGCTAAATCTGCTCTCACTCCCATAATCAAATTGATCATAATCATGAGGAATAATAACAGCAGGCTTGTTATGTTTAATACAAGAGTAAAAGTATGCCTGCTCCACCATGATGAATTACATAGTCAACCTTAGGTAAAATTTCATCATAATCTAAATAATGATATATCTGTAAATTCTTTTTCTTTTATAATTTCCTTTTTCTCTTTCTAAATAAGATCCCAATGAAACAACAAATAGGTAGTTTGGATATTTTTTTGAGAAAGTTCTCTAGCTATATCAATTATAGAATTCTTAGCCCATTTTTAAATGAGTTCCCTTAGTCAGTAATATGATTTTTTTCAAACTTAGTTTCAAACTTCAAATTTTTGCACTATCTTTGAAAAGAGATGAACAACAAGGGTCCAGCCCAAGAAAAATTGACTAGGAAAATCATCTCTGAAATTCAAGCTCCTTTCATACCTAAAAGCAAGTATTGAGTAGGGAGAATAGATATTTTTCTTCTCCCTTTTCATTATACAATATAAAATCTAATTCTTTTTAATTGTTTTTCTTAGTATAAAAGCAAAAGTAATTTTTTTAAAAGTTCTAATAAATCTACGAGCAAATTTATCTCTTAACTTAAAGATAAAACTATCTCTTGGATATAGTCCACCGACATAGGCAGGGCTTGTTGTCTTATTTTTCTATGGCAAAGGGAGTAGGAATACTTGTAATCCAAGGGATATTTAATTTTTTTAGAAACAAAACAAACAGGAACAGCAATAAAAGTCTGCTACAATTATGTCAGGTTTATCCTTACTAAAAATAATCTTCCATCTCCTTTATAATTTTTAGGCATAAGTCCTAAGTTTTTCCTTAAATTGCTTGTAAGCTATGATAGGATTAGTTTTTCTTATCTGTATCAGATATATTTTTCAAAGACATCAGGTCTATCTTCAAGTAAAAATTTTTTTACAGGAAAAACCTAATCTTTCAACAACTTCTTTCTTTTTTAAAAGCCCGTGTAAACACAGATATCATATTTATCTTTTTTTATTTAATAGAGGCAAAACTAATTCTAAAATTGGATAAAGATGTCCACTGAAAGGAGGAGCAACAACTGCAATTTTAAGTTTTTTTCTTTGTAAGTATTCATAGATTATTTCCTTAACCTTTCTATCTTTTAAAAATATCCTAAATGTCCGCAATTAACTATTTTTATCAAACTTATGAAAATCTAAAAGCCAACTATAGATATCAAAAATTCCCTTAAGAACTACCACATTATTTAGTTTACCATAGCCTTTTCCAACAGGACCTAATGCAAACATTTTAATATTTTTCATTGTTGAAGCCTGATAGCTCCATAAATTTTTTTCCATACATTTAAACCTGAACTTTGAGAAATAATAATGACATCTTTTTAAAGATTTTATAGGCTCTAAATGTCTTAAAAATCTCTTTTTCAAATCTTTTTATTAAAAAGAGTATGAGGATAGTAAATGATATTGGATAAACTAGCCTCTAGGATATTGATATCTTCAAACTCATTGTATGGAAAAATCTTCATTATAAGGAAAGTTAGAGTTTATCACCTTATAGCCAAATTCTTTAAAAAAATATTTAATATCTCAAATCTATCAGGCTCTAAGGCAGCAGTTTTTTTAGATTGCTACTTCCACTTATAACAAAGACTATTTTTATCTTCTTTTTAAAAGAGTTTTTTTGAAACATCTAAACTCTCTAATTTTTTTCTAAATATTCTTTAAATTTCATAGTGTATCTTCCCATCTTTAACTCTGATTTTTTTATTTCTCCATAGGATTACAGGAGGAGTTAAAAGAGTATATATTAACATAAAAGGTAATAAAAATTCACTTAGCAATTCATATAGAATTTCAGTAGTTTGAGGTGAAAAAGTAAATAAAGATTTTTTTAGAAGAATTTTTCTTGTTCCTTAACTTGATAAATAAAAAAATTCTTACTATATGAAATAGTGCAATTTTTTTCCTATAAAAAGATTAAGTACTATCACCAAATAATCTATACCCTAAATAGAAACTAAAAAAATAATAAAATAGTTGGTAATAAAGTAGGAAGCAATATGATAAATAAAAAAATTTTTGTAGAAAAAAAGCATTTTTTTCATATATACATTGCTAAATAGCAACCATCTTTTTCATAAGAAGTATATATCTTTCTTTAAGCTTGGAACTGTATTTCTAACATTACAAAAAAATCGTACTTTGTATAATTTTTTTACCTTCTTTGAAAGTAGATAAGTTGCTAGAGCTAAGTCATCACAAAGCCAATATTTTATCTCCTCAAAAGCTGAATATTTTTTTAAAATGTCAGTTCTTAAAATATAGAACATTCCATTTATAGTCTTATTTTTCTTTTTAAAAAAATGATAAAGAAAAAAATATGAAAAAAATAGAATTAGAATTGATAAAGGCTGAAATTAATTTTGAATAAAAAGCCTTTAATATTATAATTAAAAAGGAATTCCTGTTGCTATCCATTCAGATTTATCTTTTTCATATACACTCAATTCATCTAATTTTTTTCTGTCTATTACAGCATCATCATCTAAAAATTATAGAATACTCAGTTTTAATTTTGTCTACAACTTGAGCGAGTTTAAATATTTTAGGATTTAACTCCTGAGGAACATCATCTAAGTAATAGACTTCAATTCTATTTGAATAATTTTTTTATCTTTTAAAAATATTTTTCAACTGTATCTATAGCTACTTTATCGCTTTTTATCAACAAGCCATATGAAATTCATATCAATAGTATTTTTTTAAATTAGCTTTTAAATCTTCTTCAAGTCTAGGATCTCCTGATAGAATGGGTTGAAGCACAGTATATTTCTTTTCATCTATTTTCAGTCTTTTTCAAGCTTATCTATTTTTATAGAAATAAGCAAAAAGAAAAAGAACAATTTTAAAATAAGTAAAAATTATTGTTATTGTCAGTAAAAAAACATAAAATAAGTCTACCATTTAATCACCTTTTTTTAATACTGAACCTACTAGTCTTAATTGTAAAGAAAGCAGGTAAAAGATTTAGGAGAAACATAGAAAGCTTGTTTCTAAAAACCTATTATAGAAAATCTTTTTTTCTTTTCAATTATTTTTTTATAATTCTTTTAGCTACATCTTCAGAGCTCATCATAAATTTTTTTGAGAACTTCCAAATTTAGCTTGTATATCCTTGTCAAAAAAAGTTACTTGCAGTTGGACCAGGACAGACAGATAGAACTCTCACATTCTTATTTTTTTATTATGTAGCTCTTCATCAAGTGCTAAAGAATAATGTAAAAGAGCTGACTTAGTTGAACTATATATCGCCATATATGGATGTTGATATAGGGCAGCAGTTGAACAGACATTTAAAAATTATTCCTTGTCCCTTTTTGTAAAAAAATTTTTTTCAGAATATTTTTTTGTCAGTAACATAGGAGAGATAAAATTTACATTGATAGTATCTAAATCTTCCTTATCACTTAATTTTTGAAAAAAATCTGTAATCTTTCCAAAGCCTGCACAATTAATAAGTAAATCTATATCATAATTTTTCAATGATTTTATCTAAGTTCTCTATATCACTTAAATCATATTTTTATACATTCACATTTTAGTGAAGGATTTTTTCTTCTAAGTCTTTTTTTAAAAAGTTCTAACTTATCTATAGATCTTGCCAATAAAAAAAGCTCATTTGTTTTATCTGTTAAATTTATAGCAAGCTCTTTTTCCTATACCAGAGCTTGCACCAGTTATTAAAAATTTTTTCATTCTATACTTCCTTACTATATTATGATAAAATAAAACATTATATTATAAAATATTATATCATTTTTTTGAGACTTATATGTAAAATAAAAATATGTGTTAAAAAAAGATAGAGTGTTTTTCATTTTAGTATTCATTTTATTTGTGTATATTTGTTAGTACAAGAGCTTGAGAGAAAGTTTATAAAATTTCTCTCAAGCCATCATATATAGAGAATATCCATCTCTAAAATAGGGAAAAATAATGATTTACAAAAATAATATAAAAAAAATAAAAAAATAAAACAAAGTATTCATTTATAATTCATAATCGTGAATTATAATTAGAGTATAGAAAAAAATAAAATAATATAAAATAAAAAGAGGAGAAGATTTATAATGAAAAAAATACTAATAGTAGGAGCAATAATTTTTAGGAAGTATAGGATTTTTCAACAAGTGCTTTTAGCAGCAATAAGTGAACAACAAGCAAAGGACATAGCTTTTAAAAAGAAGCACAAGGTGGACAAATAACTAAATTCAAACTAGACAGAGAAAAAAAGGAAGAATGGTTTATGAAGTTGAAGTAATGAATGGAAATATTGAAAAATGACTATAAAATAGATGCTGAAACAGGAGCAATAGTAAAAATTTGAACAAGAACAAAAAAAGGAGCTGGAAAAAGCTAAATCAGTAAATGAACCAAAAAAATTTCTTATGAAAAAAAGCAAAAGAAATTGCATTAAAAAAATTCTAAAAAAATGGAAAAATTTAAAGAAATTGAATTAAAAACATAAAAAAATGGTGTATTAGTATATGATGTAGAAATTGCTGAAGGATTTGCAGATAGAGAATTCTTAATTGATGCTAATACAGGAGAAATCTTAAGAGAAAAAAAGATTTCTAATAATAAAACACTCCCTTTATTAAAAATTAATAGATTATATTTAAAATGGTGTTGATAAAAAAAATTATCAACACCATTTTTTT
>BNJS01002324.1_pt1 | contig 74017 bp, 95 predicted proteins | sample 8540461 | NCBI WGS metagenome assembly BNJS01 (sample SAMD00202454, study PRJDB9452) | human saliva metagenome | isolation source: human saliva | place: Japan
CAGTTATTACGTATTGCTCAACATCGCGTAACTTTTAAGTGAAAAGAAAATTCAAAGAATCTCTAATAATTCCACCAAAAACTAATGGACTAAAATGGTGGGATGGCGGCTGCCTGACCACGTTCGCCATAGGCCAAAGCTGGTCGTGTGCTGCCAAACGCCATTTAGAACTGACCGGGCATCATGGAGAGGCGCTGATCACGCCGCTGATCACGCCAGTCACCGCGACATGCGGTTGACCGCGCGACAGGAGCTGTCGAATACGTAAATCGTCCGGTAATGTGCCGCGTAGTGAACGCGTACTTATCGGTTCGTGCTGTGCACGTTGCCGCCAAGTTGCCTTTCAACTGACACGCATATTGCAAGCCGGAACTCGGTGACTCTCTCACGCCGTCTCTGTGCTCTGTTCGCTCTAAGAAGGCTTTGCCAGAGCTCAATTTCTTTGAATTTGCGCCTGTTGGGCTTCCGCAGCTTGTTGTCAGTAGTTGCAACGCTTGGCTGAATTTCACTGAAATCGAATGCCGCGCGCACGCCGATTTAACACATCGTAAATCCTCGCTACCGCTTCTGCTTTCACCGCCAATGGTGGCTATCCAACAATGGTGGTTGACCGATTCTGCAAACCGATACCATGACTCGCCTTTGGCCTCGGCGGTATCAGTCTAATGTCACTTGATTGAAAAATTCTGCCGTCATGTTGTTTTCCTTTCTGTTGAGTAAAACTCATTTCGTACTGGCTATAGATTTCGCCCATTCTACCGGAGACGTCCACCTCTAAATGTTCCGGCTAAGGTCACAGAAATCTCGCCAGGAACATGATTGATGACGGCTGGAACCCCATTGGAATGCGCACTTTCCTTGACCCTTGGTAGGATTTAATGGCGTGACTTCCGTTTGATGTGTCCAGATTTCTGACTTCACCGGTGCGCGGTGGATTAATGACGCCAGCCCAAACCGTACTCATACTGTGCAGTAATGGCTTCGCACCCACGAGGATTTGTGCCATTGGGCCCGAACGCTGCATCAAAAACACAAATAACGCGCTCATTGCGAGCGGGTCGTTGCGTGTTCACGCTAGAAACGGATTGACCGAGGAATAAATCGCCAGCGCACGTAACCATTTTGCGCAAAGGTCGCACTCGCACGGCGCATGTGGACGCGGGTGATAATCACGCGGAGAGCCAGATCGTCGCAAATTCGCCGTTTTTAAAAGGTGTCAACTAATTCTTCATCGCCGGCTATCACTGATCGCTGAAATGGCAAATGCGCTGGCTTGGTACAAACGTTCATCGTCAATATGTTCGATTTGGCCTACACGACCCAAATCGGCGGTAAGCAAAGGTGCATGTGTGGATTTTTCGGTGATTTTCGGACGCAGCGCTTTTAACTCACGAATATTGGTTGAAAGCTTTTCATAATCGCTTAAAGTCTTCTCTAGCTACGCCTATGTCCACGTTGTATTTCTTTGCGAAAGCCTTGATCCGCGAAATGTGTTACTGCATCCCATTTTGTTGGCCAAACCACCACGGCAGCGTCATACAGTTGCGGCGTATAATGCATGGTAGAAAAGCAACCTCTCGCACGCTGCCAATAAGTGAATTTCGTCATAGTAATGTCTCTCTTGTCAACATTAGCAGCCGAATAAGGGCGTGATTATATCAACTCACGCCTTCAACCTTAGTTTATCCGACGCACTAAATAACGTGAGTACATTTCCCCAATGCGTTTTAATCGCAATTCAACAACTGAAACAAAAAGTGCGGTGGAATGTGGGCAATTTTAGTCGATAAACGCCCTAAAGATTTCACTGCCTTTCCCCATAAAAAGCACCTGCTTCATCTCAATCAAGCCAGGTTTTCTTTGAATTTGATCCGCGCAAATTAGTTGCTAAGTTTGCAAAGCGGCGGAGACATCAAACTAATTTTTCTTGTGCTTTAATGTAATCACTCATTTGTAGAAAGCGGGTGCCTTCATCACTCGCATCTGCGACAAGAATTTCACGTTGTTGAGCCAGTAACACTTTCAAAGCCTTCTAGTGTGCCTCTTAAGCAAGCAACTGCGATGCTCCACAGCAATATCTTCCTTAATACGGGAATGGCTTAAATCATTGGCTAAACGCATTGTTTGGGGTGTAGCCCAGGTCGAAAATACGTTCTGCCACTTCGTCCACTTTTCCACCTAAATCAGTGTAAATTTCTCTCCCAAAATTTTGCGTGTAATTCAAAAGAAATTCCACGTCTTTAATGTTCAGTGATAACCACGCACGTTGGTAGAAAAACTTGATAAGTGGCTAGTAATTCATTTAATTTTTGCAGCTAATTCTTTTTAGATTTGAGTATCTAAACCAATAAAATGTTTTGACATAATATACTTTCTCTCTACTTATTAATTTATAAAAGATGAACGATTGAAAATCCTATATCACCATTCGTTTTGTTGGCGTAAAGTATAGAAAAAGCACATAATAAACTAATTGTTACATTGAATAGAATTGATGGGTAATAAAGATGGCATTAATAGACCATTTCTAAAAACTATCAAAAGGACATCAAATGACTGACGCTAAAGCAAGCCAACCGCCCCCACGTCTAAAAGAGACCACAAAAAGCCTTGGGCATTTTCTTTTGCTATTCTCATGGCATGATCCTCGCTGGATTATATTTAGTTCTATTTTAGTGGGATTATCAAACCACTGAAGACGCTTATGAGGTGGCAATCAGTGATGATTTCTTGCAACTGCCGGAAATGCGCGACAAATTAACGCAGAAAACATGGATTTTGTGCATACGGGAGGATGTATACTGAGATTGGATGACACTGGATTATCAACTGAGTTTCAGCCAAGCACAAAAATACACTTAGCGAGTGCAATACGCCAAATGTCGCAGCAGCCACACCGTGAAACAACTGGAAGCAACGGTTCAAGCCAACCAAACGGCATTGACGAAAAGCACAAGGCGATTTAGTGCGCCGTGAACAGTTAGGGAAAAGCGGAGCGATTGATAAAGAATCGCTACAACACGCACAGAAGCGTAATGACAGCGGAAGCCAACTTGAAACGCCGTGAAAACCAACTTGCTGCCAATAAATCTCTAGCCCAATGAATGCGCCTCTAGAAAAGAACAGCCGGAAATTCAAAAAGCCATCAGTTCGGTCAAACAGGCGTGGCTCACTTTGCAACGCACGAAAATCACCAGCCCGGTCGATGGCTATGTGCGCGCCAGCACGCGAAATGAGGACAAAAAGTTGCCGGGTGAGTGCGCTAATGGCAATTATTTCAACACGAACAAATGTGGGTTGATGCCAATTTCAAAGAAAGCATAATTAAAAGATATGCGAATCGGACAGCCGGTGAAATTATCCTTTGATTTATACGGTCATGATCGTGAAAATTTGATGGCAAAGTAGAAGGCATCGAAAGTGAGACCGGCAGCGCATTTCTCTGCTCCCCGCTCAAAAATGCCACCGGTAACTGGATCAGGGAAAGTAGTTGCAACGTGTGCTGTTCGCATAGCCCTAGATGCACAACAAATCGCTAATTACCCGTTGCGTATGCGCTTATCTACCCTGGTTGAAGTGAATATTTCTAGATACCCGTGGTGAGATGTATCACGCATAAAACGTACTGCGCCGCTCTATTCCGCAATGCATTGAATTATGATCAGAGGTGCGGTGGAAAACTCATCGAAATTATCGCGATAACACAAACCAAGGCTATGCCCATCATGCAAAAACCCATTGAAGGTGCTGCCCTGGCATCATTACGTGCGTGTCTCTCGCCACGTTTATGCGGCATTGGATTCCACCATTGCAAACGTGGCGATCCCCCATGATTTCGGGCGATCTCGGCGCATCGTTCAGCCAAGGCACTTGGGTGATTACCCTTTCGGCGTCGCCAATGCGATTTCATTCCCATTACCGGCTGGCTTGCCCAAACGTTTTTGGGAAGTAAAATTATTCCTCATTTCCACCGCACTTTTTGTTTTAGCCTCTTGGTTATGCGGCATTTCCCATAGCTGGAAATGTTGATTCTGTGCCGTATTTTCCAAGGATTGGCAGCAGGCCCGATTATTCCGCTGTCTCAGAGTTTGCTACTCAATAACTATCCTCCCGGAAAAACGGGGCATGGCATTGGCATTTTGAGCAATGACCATAGTCGTTGCACCTATTTTTCGGTCCCATTCTCGGCGGTTGGATCAGTGATAATTTACATTTGGGGGTGGATCTTCTTTATTAATGTGCCCGTTGGACTGTTCATTATCAGTACCAGTTGGAAATATAATGCTCACGAGAAAGTGAAAATTCAGCACCAACCTATTGATACGGTGGGACTCGTCTTATTGGTGTAGGCGTAGGCTGCTGCAATTAATGCTGGATCGAGGGCGTGACCAAGATGGTTCAACTCCACTGAAATCATTATCCTTGCCGTCATTTCACCCTGTAACCTTAACCGCTTTGTCATTTGGGGAACTGACGGACGACAACCCGGTAGTAGATATTTCCTTATTCAAAGCAACGCAATTTCACTGTGGGCTGTTTATCCACCAGCTTGGCATTTTTAATTTACCTCGGCTCAGTGGTCTTAATTCCCTGTTGTTGCAACAGGTTTTTGGCTACACCGCCACTTGGGCTGGTTTAGCATCCGCCCCCGTAGGGACTTTTTCCCGATTTTGTTATCCCCTCTTATCGGTAAGTTTGGACATAAAATCGATATGCGTATTTTGGTCACCATCAGCTTTGTGGTCTATGCCATTACCTTTTATTGGCGTGCCGTTACCTTTGAACCGGGTATGAGTTTTTGCTGATGTAGCACTTCCGCAAATGCGTGCAAGGCTTCAGCTGTCGCCTGTTTTTCTATGCCACTTACGACTATTACGCTGTCCGATTTACCGGCACACAAAATGGCATCCGCTTCAAGCTTGTTTAACTTTTTGCGTACCCTCGCCGGTTCTATCGGTACTTCCCTTACTACATTCTTGTGGTATAACCGTGAAGCCGTTCACCACACACAGCTGAGCGAAGCCATTACGCCGTATAACCCGCTGCACAGCAGTACTACCAGATGATGGAGCGTTTTGGCATGGGCGAAGAACAAACCTCTTCTCTGCTTGCCCGTAACATTACATCGCAAGGGTTTATCATCGGCGCCAACGAGATTTTTTGGTTATCCGCCGTGCTGTTTTTGGTGTTACTTTATGTTGGTCTGGTTTTGCAAACCGCTTGGAAAACCGCCGCTAAAGTGCGGTTATTTTTGAGAGTGTCTTCGCCCAATTCACCGCTGTTTCAATCGCCTTTCGGGCTTGAGGGCTATTTCGCCAACAGGTTGAGCCTGTGATTTTCAGCGCCTCTTTGGAGATATAAAATCCGGGTTAGTTGCCGCCAGTATTTTGACGTCATCAACTCGATTTCTCCCAAACGTTTCAAGATCGTTGCACCGATACCTTTTTCAGCCAAAAGGCGCGTTTTCTTCTTCTCCGCGACATACCAGTTCCTTGCATAGAGAAAAATGCGGTAAAAACCTACCGCACTTTGTTCAACGTTATGCTCTGCCTTCGGCTTAATCAATGCATAAATCACACCGGTGACGACAGAACCTATGGCGATAGCCGCAAGATACATCAACGGTTCAGAAACAAACGGCACCACAAATAAACCACCGTGCGGTGCTTGCAAGGCAATGCTCAAAGCTCGCGAAATCGCGCCGCAGTTGCGCCACCAATCACACAGCTGATAATCACACGGAGCGGATCGGCTGCCACGAATGGCAACGCACCTTCAGAAATAAAAGCACAAACTACAGCACAAAGAGGCTTTGCCTGCGTCACGTGATTTGCTGGTGAATTTATTGCTAACCACGTGGCGATTGCCATACCGATCGGTGGCACCATACCTGCAGCCATTGCCGCTGCCATTGGCGTAAAGACTTGCGAGGCCAGCATTCCTACGGAGAACGTGTAAGCCGCTTTATTTACCGGGCCACCCATATCAATACACATCATGGCGCCAATAATCACGCCGGTACAATGGCGTTAATGTCCCCTAAAGACTTCAACCAATCGCTTAACGCCGCCATAATTTTCGCTACCGGCGGATTAATCACGCGATCATGGCTAAGCTCACAATAGGGGTTCCCAGCAACAGCGAGATCAAAATCGGTTTTTAAAGAGGTTAAGCTTTGGCGGTGGTTAGAATCGCACTGTTCAACCTTGCTGACCACGCAACCCGCAAAGGAAGCCTGCGATAATGCCGCCTACAATCCCCGCGCTGCAGTCGTCGCCAACATCCCGCCGATTAACCCCACGGCAAGCCCCGGACGGTCGGCGATGGAGAACGCCACATAACCGGCAAACACCGCGATCATATAAACGGAACGCCGCGCCACCACCGATATCCATTAAAGCTTTCGGCAAGCCACCCGCGATGTTTTCTGTCTTTGAACGCTTCAATACCGAACATGAAGGAAATGGCGATAAGCAAACCGCCCGCCACCACCAACGGCAACATATGCGATACACCTGTCATCAGGGTGCTTATAGCGCCTTTCTTCTCGCCGCACTCTTTGGCTTTCACCGCGGACGTTACGCCGCCTTCGTAAATTTTTGGCTTCTTTAAAAGGCTGTGTCGAATTCTTGCGCGGTTTCTTCAGCGCAAGTCCGGTAGAGGGTGCGATACATTAATTATCTTTGAATTTGTCCAACGGCACGTCAATATCCGCTGCCACAAACACCAAATCCGCTGCCGCCACTTCTTCCGCCGTGATTTCATTGCCCGCACCCACTTCTGTCCGCAGGGTTTCCCGCTTTCACCCTGCCAACCTTGTTGTTTGGCGTAGGTTTCGATAGCTTCGGCGAGACGCGAACGTATGCTCAACGCCTGTCGGGCAAGCGGTCACCGCCACAATATTTTTCATTTTTACCGTTAGAAACGACCGCACTTTTCAGCAGGCGGAACGCAATCCTGCGCCTGTTGACATGGCCTGGCTCAACAGGTTTTCTGGAGCGTTGAAAGGCTCGTCAATTTTGCCAAAAACACTTTTTGCCATTGAATTGAGCATTATTGGGTAAAACATTCCCCTAGACGATGATCAAATCCGCCGCCTCGGCACTGTCCACGATTTGATGTTGCTTGCGCGCGGCTTTGCTTAGCATTTCACGCAATAGAAAGGCTTTGGCGTTACCCAAATTAGCGGATGGAGTCAACAAATATGCATAAGATTATCCCTCACGACAGTAGTTGACATTGTTTAAAAATTGGTTCAAACAAAGTGCAGTCAAATACCCACGTTACTGACGACACGGCAAGGCAGACACCCGCACTGGCAAAGGCAAGGGTATCTTTTTGTGGAAGCCCGTTAATTAAGCCGTAAAATCAAACCCGCCACCATAGAATCGCCCGCGCCCACGGTACTCGCCACATTTTTCGCATTTTGGCGGGTTGCGCTTTGGATCACAGCCTCGTCCACTTAACCAAACGGAACCTTGAGCGCCCATGGAAATAATCACATTGGCAATGCCCTGCGCTTTTTAATTTCTTGGCGGCAGACACAATTTCTTCCAGTGAATTTGAGGTATAACCCACCCAGGCTTCTAATTCGCGATGATTCGGTTTCACCAACCCAGGGGCGTGCGCTCAGCCCGCAGTTAGCGCTGTACGTACTGCTGTCTCAACACGACCCTTTATGCCCGCCTGATGGAGTTGTTTTTGGCCAATCGGCAAACAAGTCCGGCGTCACGCCGTGGTAAACTGCCACACACGGCAACGATGTCGAAGTGATTTACAATACGCAAGAGAATCCGCCACAAATTGTTGCCACGCACTGTCACTGATTTCACCAGCCTCAAAAAGTTTAAACTCGTAACATCTGCCTCGGTTTCAGTAATTTTCACGTTGATTCTGGTTCTGCCCGGCACGTGTGGAATTTGTCTCGTAATCCCAGTTTATCGAATAAGGTGACAGAGTCTCCTTGTTGTCTTCACCAAGAAACCGCCCACCGTGACATCAACGCCTAAATCTTTTAACACTTTCGCCACGTTAATGCCTCGCCCGCAGGAAAAAGCCCGAGGTTTCCACGGTGTTGACTTCGCCCACTCGATACGTTTTTAAACGCCCGACCAAGTCATACGCGGCGTTTTAAAGTGATAGTTGCGACGTTTTGCCATCATTATTCCCCTAATCCTGCGTTAATTGCGGCCCCGATACCTCAATGGCTTGTTGGTGCCAGCTCGCCGGTGGCCAGCAAAACGTAAACGATGACCTTCACCACCTAACGCCACCACTTTCATTAAGCTTTTTGCGCTGACAAACTGGCGTACTGCGATCGAGGATTTTGTACGCGCAATATTGGCGTTAGTATCTTTTTCACCACTGACGAGAATCGCCGCTGCGGCGCGCATGCAATCCATGTTCATTCTTTTGACTTCGCCAAAAACCCCTTCTACAGATTCACCCAGATTTTCCACCACACTTTCACCACTTGGCGCAAAGCTGTTTGGTCCAGAAGTGGTTGGTGCAACTTGGTCCATCACTTCGATGGTGTCCGGTTCACTGGTGCGGCACGGAAGAAATCGCTCGCTAAGTCCCTGACGCAATCACTTTACCAACTAGCTTCAACTGCAGCTTGTGCATCATCGCCTTCCGCCACAAAACGTAAACGATGCCCCCTGCGTCACGCCCAAAGCGACAATTTTCATCAAGCCTTAGCACTCGCGCGCGCTGCCGCAGCGTGAGGCTTTTCACGGTCATTATGAAAGTAAATTTCTTCGACTTCGTTTCACTAAAATGGCACTAGGACGGGCGTGTAAGCTCATGCTCGTTACGAATGGTAAGTACCGACAAACACGACTTCCCGTGATAGGTGGCATGACAGCAGCGGTTGATGTTGTCTGTGTCACGCAACTGCGGAATCCGCTGCCATTTAATACCGCCGATTTGATCGCTTGCCACCCGTTTAACAAGATGTGCTGTACTCGGCATCTAACAGACGAGCTAACGTGTCGTCAATTTGCTCGTTGGCATAGGCCACCGTCACCACGCCATGCACCATTTTTATTATTCAGCATTAAACGCCTGTTTCGCGCGACTGAACGCCAGCCCATTTTTGATTGCCGACCGAGGCATCGGTCACCCATACCCCTGCGCCAACGGCAATGCCGGATTAGAAATCACTTCCGAAACATATTGATAATTGACCGCACTTTGCTCTAATTTGCCGGCATTAATGGCAATTAGAGAGTGAGCAAACTGGTCGTGTCCACATCCAGCTGATGTTTTCGGCAGTCACATTCGTCATCCTGCTTTCGCCCATTAAAATCGCACGAAATCACATCGGTGAGCGTGGCTAATTTTTGCGCTCGTGTCTTCACCGCCGAGCACGTGAGTCAGCTGGCGTAATAGCGCTAAATGTTCGTCAGAACGTGCCGCAATGCCGATCACCACTAGGCACTATTGCCTTCGCCCCATTCAACCCTTGTGGAAATTGGAAAATCTGCACTCCAGTGTTTTTACCATACCACGGGTGTCTAACGTGCCGTGTGGAATAGCGATGCATTGCCTAAAAAGGTCGAGTGTTTGTTGTTCGCGCCTCTAACATGCCTTGTAAATAACCGCTTTCTACATAACCAGCCTGTTCAAGGCATTGGCTGCCAGCGTAATGGCTTGTTGCTTTATTATCAGCAGGCCGCTAAATGAATGTTGCTTTTCGGTTAAATTAAACATTCTGTCTCCTTGTTTCGAGGGATATCAATAGATTGCTGAATCCTGCAAAAACCTTTCAGCTAGGTTTTAAAAATACTAAAAACTGCCGGTAAAAACCGACAGTTTTTGATTATTTGCCCGCGCAAAGTTTGAGCAATTCTTCTGAACCCTGCACAATATATTCGTCATTTTCAGACCACACTTTGCCACGCTGTAAATCTAACATGCATCATAAATACCTTGGGTCACGCTTGGCGTATCAATATAGCTCCAGCATTTTGCATTTTAACTTTACCAAAATTGGTTTTTGTAACGCTGCGGCGTGGATTACGCCACTGTAATACGCATAGATATTCGAGTCATGTCCGCCTTTATGTAATTTTTCTTTGATTTGTTCCACCGGCACAGAATTCGACCCTAAATACCAATCGTTCGCACCGCTGGCAAAATTCACATAATAATCACGATCAACCGACCTTCATATGTTTCCACCGTTGCCGCATAGGCAGCGTGCGCACAAGATTTTTATCGATTTTTGATTGTTCTAAATTAATCACCGTTTTTATGCGCGGAAGAAAAAGGCAAAATAAGAGAAAACGAACACGCACTCCAGCGTGCCAATTAAAAACAAACAGAAAGTTTTTAACATGAGAAACCTTTCAAATTTCTAACCATAAATAAAAATAAGCCGTTATTCTATAACGCAGCTCCCCTGTTTAGCAATAAACCCTGAAAAATCCTTCTGCTGGTTAAAATACGTTAAATCGCTAATGTATTGATGTTGGTAAATGCCTGTTTATTTTCGGAAAAAGTCCACTCACCCCTTCGTTTGACGCATAAACTGCAACATTCTGCGCTCGCCGGAGCTAAATAAGTCGCCAACTTGCCTGTCAGGCTGCGCGCCATTAAACAAAACGTAGGATGCTCACGTTCGCCATCATGCACATAAGCAATAGAAACGCCGTGAAAATCCACCCACTCTTTCATTTTTCCAGTAAATTGTCCGGAAAGAATGGGCTATCACAGGAACAAATAAAATAAAATCGGAATCAGCGCGTTCCAACGCCGTCAAAATCCCACTCAACGGCCTTGAAAGCCTTCGGGATTATCGCCAAACGCGGCACGCCTGCGGTAGCGCTAAATTGTCTGATTGCGATTGGCATTAATGAAATCGTTTCCACCTGCGAATACGCAAGCGATCGTAAATAAATTGAAACAGCGGCTTACCGTGCAATAATTGCAATCCCTTATCCGCCCCTCCATTCGGCTAGCTTTGTCCGCCGGCTAAAAATGACGGCACTAATTGATCATTGTCATATTTTCTTCCTAGGTTAATTACGAGTATGATCTTGCTTAATTTTTCAATAATAAGGAAATGCGTATGAAATGTCATCGCCTGAATGAAGTGTTGGAACTTTTACAACCTTATTGGTCTAAAGACGCCGATCTCTCATTAATGCAGATTTTACAATCGCTGGTGAAAGCCGGTTTGACAAACCGCTTGCGGAACTGCCTGACGAAGTCGTTATTTCATCATAAAAATGGCCAGCAAAGACAAAATTCGAGCCGATTCGGCATTAAAAAGATTACAGAAGACTTTTAAAACTGCGTTGATTAAAAAGCGCGCGGTATTATTAAATAAATCAATTGAGTTGAGGATGACACATGAAAAATGGTTCTTAGCAATGGCTGCGCCTTTTCGCTTTCTACACACACGCGTTGGATTTAACGGAGGTAAAGCAATATCTTGTCATTGAAGGACAACAGCGCACGCACAACCTGAAGTGATCGAGTTTTCTCTTTCTATGCCCACATTGCTATGCTTTTGAAACGCAATATCATATTCCGCATGTGCGAAGGCATTACCTGAAGGCACATCGTTCAAACAATATCATGTGGACTTCTTAGGTCGTCAATCGGAAAACCTCACTCGCGCATGGGCACTAGCCCTAGCATTAACGCCGAAGAAAAAGTCAGAATGCCATTATTTAAAGCGGCGCAGGCTAACGCATTAAAAATCCATGGATGACATTCGTCAAATCTTCATTGATAACGGCATCTCTGCGATCAATTCGATGGTGGCGTTAATAGCTTCGCCGTCAACGGTTTGGTTAGCAAACAGCAAAACTTAGTCGCAAAAATACCAAGTACGCGGCGTACCGGATTTTTATGTTAACGGCAAATATCAGCGTGAATGTGGAAGGCTTAGCCCATAATGAAAACAGTTTTTGTGGATGAATATGTGCAAACCGTAAAGGTTTATTGCAAAAATAACGAAAAATTGGTTTAATGCCTGCCGATTTTATTTTTGATACGTATTTTAGAGGATTATATGGCTGAGAAGTTTTAGCGTAACCCGTCGTTTTTGACGACAAACATTATCCGCGCGGTTTTTGCCCGCCACGGTGATCCCACCATCAAAGAAGCACAAGCCTTGAGAGCAACACGGTCAAGCTTTCCGTGCATTAGATGCCGGTGAACGCAAACCGGAAACGCAAGAAGAAAAAGACTTCGTGGCGTTCTGTCGTGGCGAACGTGCCGCAGAAACCTTCTTTGAAAAAACTTGGCAGAAATATCGCAACCGTATCTCTACCAACAAACGCCTTTATACCTTATCCGGCGTGGTTGGCGTGAATAATCTAGATGATGATTACGCCGCAGACTAAACCACCGACATAACAATCAGAAGGCTTGGGATTCCGAGCCTTTTGTTTTTGACCGCCAACCGAATCATTGCTATGCTGAGATTTACCCGTTGATCGTTACGCCGAATTGCTCGCAGAAAAACGCAGCAAAAACTGACCGCACTTTTATCACCATTTAATGCCCCAGATTTACAGGTGTTCGCCTCACTCAACGCAACATTTCCGTATGCGTGCGGAATTTCGCATTTGGCACGACGGCGATGATTTCTATCACATTATGTTCGACCAACAGAACAAACAACGTTATCGGGTGGATAATTTTCCTATCGCCAGAAGAACTGATTAATCGCATGATGACGCGCGTTGTTGCCGTTGTTAAAACAGCAAATGGTATTACACCACCGCCTGTTTCAAATTGATTATTTAAGCACGCAAAGCCAACAGATTATCGTCAGTTTGTTGTATCCACAAAGCGGGGAAGATTGGCAAACCGCGGCGCAAACCCGCTCACAACTCCAACAGCAAGGTTTTAACGTACAGAATTGTTGGACGTGCCAGCAAACAAAAATTTGCCTGGAACAGGATTATGTGGATGAAAATCCTAACGGTTCACGATAAAGACTACATTTTATCGCCAAGGTGGAAAACAGCTTCACACAACCAAATGCGGCAGTAAACATGGCAAAATGTTGGAATGGGCGGTGGATTGTACGCGCAACAGCCGCGGAGATTTAATGAAACTTTATTGCGGCAACGGCGTAATTTTCTATCGCACTAGCGCAAAACTTCCGCAAAGTATTGGCGACAAGAAATTGCCAAAGCCTTCGGTAGCCGCCGCGCGATTTAACATCGCAGCGAATCAGATAAACAACTGCAAATCATCCGAATGTCAGCGGAAGAGATTTCACGCAAACCATGCCAAGGCGTGCGCGAATTTAATCGCTTAAAGGCGATGATTTGAGAAAAGCCTATGATACAACACCATTTTCGTTGATCCGCCACGTGCCACGGCTTAGATGCAGAGACCGTTAAACTGGTGCAACAATATGGGCGCATTTGTATATTTCCTGCAACCGCATGCGTTGTGCGACAACCTGCAGACGCTCAGCCAAAGCCCATCACATTGAAAAAGCCGCCTTGTTCGATCAGTTTCCTTACACGGAACACATGGAAGCGGGCGTTTGGTTGGTGAGAAAAGAATAAACATGAACATCAACTCCTCTGCAGACCAAAAACACCGCAAAATTCCACCGCACTTTTTGTCGAAGCCGGCAACGCACCAGTCGAACAGCTCGTTGGCGTTGAGTATGGACGAAGCGGAAGGCACAGAACGCGGAATTACGCAGATTAGACGAGCCTAAATTAGGCGCGGTATTTGTGGATTTTGTCGGCAGCACCATGGCACACCGCCGTAAATTTGGCGGTGGACGCGGTCGAAGCGGTGGCAAAAAGCTGTAGGCATTAAACAAGATAATCTGCCGGCGGTGATTGACGCCACGGCAGGTTTAGGGCGTGATGCCTTTGTATTGGCGGCACTCGGTTTTGCCAGAGTGAAACTGGTTGAACGCCCCGGTTCGTTCGTTTGTTATTACAAGATGGCACAACGGGCTTATGCTGATGAAAAATCGGCCCGTGGATGCAGCCAAAATATGCAACTGTTGCTTATCAACACATCAATCAACTGGATCCTGAAACGGATTTTGCGGATGTGGTGTATCTCGACTATGCCGCAAAAAGCCAAAAAGCGCGCGGTGAAGAAAGAAATGCGCGTGTTTCAGCATTTTGGTCGGTGCCGATTTAGATGCGGACGAACTGCTTGCGCCGCACTCCAACTCGCGTCAGCGCGTCGTGGTCCAGCGCCCCAGACTACCTTGATTTTCTCGCGCAAAAGCACCGCACTTTTCGCGCGAAACGAAGAATCATCCTTCGACGTATGTAAACCATCACGTCGCGATCGCTAAATACACAAATAGCATCGAATCACAACCCAGATAGGTCTTTTGCGTTAATCACTTCTATTTATTTGCAATAACAGGGGTCTTCATAATGAACGCAAAGCACCTCGCTCACTACGATGATCACCACCGCAACCGCAGAAAAACAGAAGCGGATATCTTAACATTGATGCGATGAGGCCATTGAATATCAGTCAGTTTGCATTAACACTTGTCATATTCCTTTGGCTGAAACAAAAATTGGCGGTACCGGTAAAATTTGTACTGTTGTCGGCTTTTCCATTGGGCGCAATTTAACTTCAGCTAAAGTGTTTTGAAACGCAAGCCGCCATTGCTGCCGGTGCAGATGAAATTGATATGGTCATCAATGTGGGCTGGATTAAATCAAATCAATGGGCGCTGTAGAAGATATTCAAGCCGTCTTGAGTCGCTTGTCAGGGCAAAGCCGTTAAAAAGTTATTTTAGAAACCTGTTTGCTCACAAAAGAAGAAAGTGTAAAAAGCCTGTGAAATCAGTAAAGACCCTTGGGCGTTGCCTTCGTTAAAACATCCACCGGTTTTAATCGGGCGGTGCGACCGTCGAAGATGTGGCACTAATGAAACAGGTGAGTTGGAGACATGGGTGTAAAAAGCCTCCGGAGGATTCGAGATACGCAAACAGCGCTTGCGATGATTGAAAGCCGGCGCAACACGCATTGGTGCCAGTGCCGGTATTGCTATTGTGAAAGGGATTAAGAGACAATAGCGATTGATTAATCCGTCTCATTTAAGATGGGAAATCAGCGTCTGTTGATGTTCCCATCTGCTGGGCTCATCTATTCGTCAAAAATCGCTTTTGCCAATGTAGCCCAAATTACGGTGGCGTTGTGCGCAATCAATACCGCAACCGACAACAAACTCATCAGGAATGGTGAAGCCCACCCAATCAACCGAGCATCCACTTCACGGCGTGAAGGTTTGTCAATAACGTGCAAATGGTCAACGAACTCGGCTCGCGTAGATTTAAAATATCGCGCACTTTTGCACAGAGGTGTAGCCGGTATCGATAATATCTTCCACGATCAGCACATGTTTGCCTTTAATGTCGCCATCAAGATCTTTTGCTGTGCGCATCGCAGTTGGAATTCATGGCATTACCGTAACTGGATGTGGTCGCCAAAATCAGATTTCCACAGGCAAGTGAATTTCGCGCACTACATCACGCCATAAACATGGAAAAGAACCACGTAACAAGCCGACAACAACCAATGGCGTATGGATATTTTTATGTTGATAAAAAGTTGGTAATTTCTTGACCTAATTCCGCAATGCGACTGCGCATCCTGTTCGAAATCAGAATATCAACATGGTGTTTTTCATAGAACAACTGCCTTTAAATGGGAATAGTGTGTAGGTATTTTGGCAGACTGAAGTCTAAACTTCGGTCTTTTGAATACTAACAATTTACTTTTTACTCTACCTGTTATGGAGCATGATGCAAACTTTAAAAATGAAACCAATCACCTTAACTGCAATAGCTTAACAGATGGAACGCATTGTATCAGAGATCTTACTCTTGTCAATAAAATTATTATCATTTAATAAAAATAGAATCTAATTTCCAGAAATTTTCAGATTTTCCAACAGGATCGAACCGGTCTGGATATTTGAACGATGTTCAATATCATCCCCAACTGCACAATATTACGTAACATATCACTGCAATCTGCCAGCAATGGTGATTTCAGCCACCGGATATTGAATTTCACCGTTTTCACCCAGAATCCGGCGGCGCCACGTAGGTAATCACCGGTAACCAAATTTACCTTGCCCCATCACTTCTGTGACCAATAACCCGCGTCCCATTTCACGTAAAAGTGCGGTCAGTTTTCCAGATGAATTAGGCTGGACTAACCAGTTGTAGATGCCACCTGCGTGTCCCGTGCTTTTGCATACCCAACGACCGCTATAACTGGTGAGCAAATAGGTTTGCAAAATCCCTTGACTGAATAATCTCCAAATCCTGTGTTCTAACCTTCGCTATCAAATGGCGTTGAGGCCGAGCGACCAATTAAATGCGGTTTTCACTAATATAAAACAATCCGAGCGAAAACTTGCTTGCCAAGATGATCTAGCAGAAAGCGGCTTTACGATATAAACTGCCACCACTATAGCCGCAGCTAAATGGCTGATTAAGCCGGTCGCCCACATCATTTAGGAAAATTACCGGCGTTTGCTGCGTAGCGATTTTTGCGGTTGTAAACGGGCAAGGGTTTTTCGTGCGGCATTTTTCACCCCCCATTGTGCCTTTTTCAGGGCATTCATATCTCTAGAAACCGTGTATTCATAATCCCGTTCCAGTTGATCATCATGTGCAGCGATAACTGAGCAAGACAACGAATAGCGGCTGGACAAATAACTGCAACATACCATGGCTGTTTCCCTGCACCCGCACGCCGGTATGAGCGTTGAAGACGCGCCCTCGCTGTTGACAATGCGTTTGTCAAATTCTAGCGCCGCTTTTCTGTCTCTAATACCCAACTGCGCCAGCGATCCACATCAATATCTGCCGCGTGATACAAATCTGGATCCGGTGCATCAAACGCCATTAAGCTGCTGTCGGCTAAACCGGCACAATCATCGGGTTGAGGTATATTTCGCAATCGCTAATGCGGCTTCTACGGTATTTCTAATAGCTTCCAGGGCTTAAATCGGAAGTGGAGGCTTGTGCCTTTTGTTGACCTAAATAAACTGAAATGCACTAATGCGCCGCCATTATTAAATTCAACGTTTCAATATCTTAAACGGGTAGGAAACCGATAACCACCGGTTCGTCACACCTGCGTCAGCCGCCGCTCCGGCCGCACGAGCGATTTCAAGGGCAAGACGGCCGCATCGCGTAATTGTTGTTCTTGTTGCTGTAAAGGGCGGTCTGATTTTCGAGGTTTTACTGACACCAAAGGAATTTCTCGTGATTAAAAATGCCCTAATTTTTAGCCTATCTTTTTAAAGGCTAACCGCAGACGCCTCAGGTTGTCTGCAATCCTGAGGCGTCTTTGTCGATGAAAACTAATCGATTTTTAAAACTAATCGGCTCGAAATCGATGCGCCTGCCTACCGGTCGAGGGCCCGATCGATCTGGCGCATGTTACCGCACTTAACGCTGCGTATCCGATCTTCAACTGAACTAACTTACGATCGCATACGCCGGTGATAGAACCATCTGCACCAATAGTAGGAAACCGTCACCACGCCCTGCTTACGCATCATTTCCGGCGCGAGCAGCAGCGTTGTGTCGCTCAATTTCCACGACGCAACGCAGAACGCAGCGTCAAACTCACTGCCGCTTGGCATGTCCCACTAAGTTAGGATTCGTCGTTGTTGCCAGACCGTTTGTCGTTGCCTTTGAATTCACAGACGCGTTAGATTCAACCAGTTCGTCACCTATCAGCGCATCAGGGCTTGGTTTAACTTTTGGTTTTCTTTTGGCTTTTGTTTAGGTTTTTCTTTTGGCTTCTCTTTCGGCTCCTGCAGTTTTCCAGTTCTTTTGGTTTTCAGCACTGGCGGTTCCGGTTTTGACGTTTGGATCCTCAACGGTTTCCTGTCCGTTCCGGGGCTTTTTCTTCCACCGGTGGCGGATCAGCCTCTACCAGAGTACATCATCATTTCCATAGAAATACTGGTTGACAAGTTCACGTCGCACTGTGAGCACTCGTATCCGTGAGCCTTCACATAGCTGCCAAAAAGCCAAACTATTATCACATTATGAATCGCGGCAGATAAGAAGCTCAAGAGTGAACGTTTTGCATTCTGCGTCACATTCTCTCCCTGCTTGCCGGCACCGACGGCTTGTTCTACGCAGGTTTATCCGCCCGAGAGTTCCGCTGAGTTTGAGCGCCTGCTGCGAGTTCATGTTTTGGGTTTCTCGCCACCTTTATCTTTCGTTGCGCAATGGCGGCTTGTCTTTAATGTCATTTTCGCCAATCGATCCGTGACAGACACAAAATCTTGGAATGTAGCATCGCGTCAAATCTTTAAAGGTCGCTTGCGTCATCCCAGCGAGCGATTTCAGTCTCCGGCGCTTCAAAGCGTGGTCAGTGTTTAATCATTAAAAACGGCTCACCCTTGGCGTAACGGTTAATAATGGTTTGCCGGCTCGCGAGTTTAAGCGGCGCGCCACAGAAGCGCGCTTTCCGGTACGATTCACGGATTTTTCGCTTGCGAAATAAAAGCAGCGATTAATCGATACACGATGTCAAACTAACGCAACTAATAGCGCTCAATAAACGGAATAATGTTGATTTCATCAAAACTTTCCTGGGAAATTCCTTAATAGCTTCGGTTTTCTTCTTCCTGTGTGTGAGCTTGTTTTAAAACTTTCCACTTTCAGCAGTTAACTATCGACCCACGTCCTAATGCGTTATAGAAAATCATGGACGGAATTACCACCAAGACACTAAGTGCGGTCGCTCTTTAGCGCTAAAGATGGAATGCATCATAATTTCACCGGCGTTCGCTTCATACCGGCTACGACCGATTTGGTAAAAGGTTCAAAGAATGCACCGACTAACGGTTCCCAACAAACCAACCTGAGATGCGTTCTGCGCCGATGGTGGAAATACCAGGTGAGATTGCGGTTTAAATCAATTTCAAGTGCATGAATGGTGGAATATTATTGGCTTTAACGCGGGCTAAGAAAATAAAACGCTCAATCACCATGGCAAGCATTAAGACGCTCATAAAAAGCAATAAACCGATAATAATGTAATCACTGTACTTTTGTAAAAAGTCAAAATCTGCGGGCATTGTTTTTCCTTTGAATAGGCTCGATAAAGTAAAAAGAAAACTGTGAATAAGATTTTCTTTAACTGATAATAAGTCGCATTTATTATAACCCTCTTCAATGATTTGTAAATCAAAAACTTATCAATAGGTTAAAAGCATTAATGGCAACGTGATTTTAGGGAGAAAACAAGTGAAGAATAGGAAGAAAAGAGAAAAGGAAAATCCATATGGCTGAGGCGATGGTCGGACGCTAACTAAATATCTACCTGTAGTCCGTGCTTATGTTATCTAACGTTTCGCGTGCAGATTCTTTCCTAAATATGCAAAATTATTCGCTTAAACGCTCTTTATACGAGCTGCTTTACCGGAAAGTGCGCGTAAGTAGTAAAGTTTCGCTTTACGTACCGCACCTTTACGTTTCACTACGATGCTATCCACTGCCGGAGGTGAGTTTTGGAATACCGCTCAACACCAACACCGTTAAGTTTTGCGTAGGGTGAATGCAGAATGCAAGCCACGGTTACAATTGCAATAACCACGCCTTCGAACGCTTGCAAACGACGCTTACTACCTTCAACAGCCCATACTTTCACTTCTAATGTGTCACCTGGACGGAAGCTTGGTACGTTTTTGTTTTAATTGTTCTTGTTCAAGTTGTTTAATGATGTTGAGACATTTTGATCCTTTTTGATCCTAGATTTAACTGAGTTTACTGTTATATTCGGCTTTCACCTCTTTTAACAGCTTACGTTGTTCGTCAGTCAGAGCTAGGCCTTCCAGTAGCTCAGGGCGTCGTAACCATGTTCTCAATAACGATTGTTTTAACCGCCATTTTGCGAGATTTCCTCATGGTGTCCGACATCAGCACGGGTGGCGACGGTTAATCCGTCAAGCACTTCGGGACGCGTATAATGCGGACAGTCAGTAATCCGTCAGCAAACGAATCTTCCTCGGCGGAAGCTTGTTTGCAAGCACGCCTGGGATAAATCGGGCAACTGCGTCAATTAACGTCGTGCCGGCACTCACCGCCGGTGAGGACATAATCACCTACCGACCATTCTTCATCAACAACCGTTTCAATCAAACGCTCGTCAATGCCTTCATATCGACCGCATAACAAAATCAATTTCTGATTCTGCGCTAATTCCTCTACACCTTGTTGATCGAGTTTACGACCTTGTGGCGAGAGATAAATCACTTTTGCACCTTCACCTGCGACTTCTTTTGCTGAATCGATAGCATCCTTTAATGGTTGCACCATCATCAGCATTCCCGGGCCTCCGCCATAAGGACGGTCATCCACGGTTTTATGCTTATCGTGCGTGAAATCTCTTGGATTCCAGCACCGCACTTGTAACAGGTTTTGCTTAACAGCCCTGCCGGTTACCCCATATTCCGTAATTGCTTTAAACATTTCAGGGAACAGACTTATTACCCCAATCCACATAATTTAGCCTTAATTTTTGAGCCTTATGTTAATGTTACCGCAAAGCGCTACGGCATACCTGAGATTAGAAACCAGCGTCCCAATCCACTGTAATCGTCTTAGTGGCGGGATCGACTCTTTTAACTACTTGTTCATACAAGAACAGGAATTAACCGCTCTTGTTTTCCGAAAGCATCTTTTACGTTGGCTTTTACCACCAATACATCATTGGAAACCGGTTTCCATCATTTCAGTCACGGTTCCCCATGGCATAACCTTCCAGATTGACCACCGCACAACCGATTAAATCGTGCCAGTAGTAATCCCTTCTTCCAGTTGCGGAAATACCGATAAATCGACACCGATTTCCACATTGTGCAGAATTTGCGCCGCTTCACGATCATCCACGCCTTTTTAATTTTCAACGATCAGTTCGTGATTATGATGACGCCAATTTTCCAGTTCGGTTGGCTGCCACTGCCCTTTGATTTTCAAAAACCAAGGTTGATAGTCAAAGATACTTTCAGCTTGTTCTGTGGATGAGTAAATACGTAACCAACCGCGAATACCATAAGTCGAACCTAATTTGCCGACAGTTTCGATTCTTTGTTGTTGCATATTCATCACCTCAAAAAGTAAAATTACGCAGCTTTTGCGCTTCTTTTTACTAAACTCGCAACGCGATCGGACAATGAAGCACCTTGGCTAACCCAGTGGTTAACACGGTCTAAATTGATACGAACACGTTCTGCATTGCCTTGTGCGATTGGATTGAAGAAACCAACACGCTCAATGAAACGACCGTCACGTGGTGAACGGCTGTCAGCAACTACGATTTGGTAAAATGGGCGTTTTTAGCTCCGCCACGAGATAAACGAATGGTTACCATAACCTTCCTCTAATTATTTGATTACAAAAAGAAAAACCCTCAAATATCGAAAGTTAAATGAGAGTTAAACTTACTTTTTCTCTGTATATATAGACAAAAAGCCTGTGGATTGTACTCTTTTTCGACATAAAAGCAAGTTTTCCGCACGTTCATGATAGCTGAAGCGGGGAAGGCTGTCTCTCCATCGACTAAATAATCCGCGAAAATTGCTGTTGCTTGGCTTGTACGCGAGGTAAGTGTCAAAACACAAACAAATATTACGAATCAACAAAACGACCTTTTCGGAAACCGTGATTTGCTCCTCACCGATATCCAATAAACCATCGGCAGCCAAAGGCGCTAGCAACGCCAAATCTTCTGCAAAGTGTTGTTTAAAGTTAATGTTGTACTGTTTTTCTAATGGCGCACGCTAATTTAAAGTTACAAATTAATTGTTTAATCACATCACGACGCAGACAATCTTCTTCTGTCATCACCAAGCCTTTGTAAGGCAATGCCATTTTCCTCACATGGGCATAGTAAGTTTTCAGATCTTTTTGGTTTTGTGCGTAGGTGTCGCCTAACAAGCTAACAGCCGACACACCCAATCCCAGCAAATCGCATTCTTCCTGTGTGGTGCTAACCTTGCAAATTACGATGCAAAAATGCTTTTTGCTGTGCAGTAGCAAGCTCATCATCCGGTTTCGCAAAGTGATCCATACCGATAAATTTACCAGCCGGCATTGTCCCCAAGGTTTTCGATGGTTTTGCAAAATTTCAGCTTGGTTTCCGGCCTAGGTAATTGCCATTCTTTAATTTTCGCCTGACCAGCAAAACGGCTTGGCAGGTGGGCATAGTTGAAACACACTGAGACGATCAGGATTGAGCTCAATCACTCTTTTGCAATGTGAACATAAAACTTTCTACGGTTTGCAACGGAAGACCGTAAATTAAATCAAGATGGTCGATTGAAAACCCAACTCACGGGCGCGCACCAATAAAGCATTGACAAATGCCTCATCGCACTCGCGATTCACCGCTTTTACGTCTTTATTGAAATCTTGCACGCCCATACTAATACGGTTTGATCAATGTTGCGCAAATGGTCCAGCATAGAAGCTCAATTTCACGCGGATCCATTTTCAATACTCACTTCTGCATTGTCAGTGATCTTGGAAGTGTTCACGTAGATATTCATCAAACGTGCCGATTGAGCTTCCGTTAAACTAGGTCGGTGTGCCACCACCCCAATGCGCAGGTTTGCCACGCGGTTTGTAAATAATTTCGACCGCGCTTTGATTTCTTTTCAGAAACCATAGATATCCGCTTTTCGCGTTGATGGCGGGTGATCACTTTACAACCAGCCAAAATAACACAATTTGTGACAAAACGGAATGTGTACATACTCAAGACAGCGGGCGGTCAGGACAACGCTGTGTATAGCGATAAAATCCTCGTTCGTATAACGTTCATTAAACTCAATGCTGTCGGATAAGACGTATAACGCGACCGGATTGATTATATTTCTGAATTAATACCCAAATCAAATAATCTCAGACATTAAATTTCTCCCAATATTTTTATAATTTTTCAATATCAGCCAATAGCGATGTAACTCCAACTTAATGTCAAAGTGCCGCTTCAGCACTTTCACGTTGCAAATCTAAACGCATACGTTCGTTCTTTTTAATGCTTTGCGCGCCTCATGTGTCGGCATCGTTTCAACCACTTCGCATAACTGCAGCATGGTAACATGGTTTTTAATGCTCATTCCCACCGGTTCTAATAGCATTTTTCAGGCGCAACACGCCCTCGGAGAGGTGCAATCGTCATTCAGCATGGCTTTGTAATGATTTCGATGCTTTCCTTAATACGATTGATTCGGTTTCGACGAGCTTGTTGCAACGCCTTCTTTTGCTGCAAGGCAAGCAATAAATAGGTGAGCATAGCCTATCATCCCCACATGATACAAACTGCCACTAGCAATAACACCGTCTTCCACATAATAACTAACGGGTTTATTTGAATTGGTTAATGTTGATTGTCTCAAAAGTGCGGTATAAAATCTTCGCGGCGTTTTTCCTCGTCTTCGCAATACCTAATTCTTCCATTAATTGCGCGACTCGCGCCGCAATCATCCACAAAATTGCTGATCTTTAGAGCAATTGCTTGCCTTCTTCCAGTTGATCCAATAAGTGATTTAGCATTCATTATTTTCCAATTGCGTCAATTCTATCATTGGATCCAATGGCGCTTTTTAGTTCGAGTTTTGTGGTATTGGAGTCGCTTGCGCTGCGGTTTATTGGCGAATTCCACGATCACGGTACTTTACGACTGCCAATGCGCGGATCTTTCTTCTCAACGCGATTTTCGGCTCGCATTCACCGCACTATGGCGAACCTGAAGGCTAATCCTTTGTGTACGTCTTCTCTTCACGCGCCTTTGCATCAAGTTCATAACGCGTTGCCTGACGACCCTGAACGTGGTGCGGTCGGTTTTTATCTGTTTTTGCGGGTCGGCATAATATCCGTCGCACGACGGGTCTTTTCTTTTCTGACGGGACATAACGTATCTCTTAGCGAATAAAAATTAAGCGGCGATTTGTACCACCGTGTAGGAGAAATTTAACGGAGGAACGCCAAAATCTTCTACCGATTTTATCGTACCATTCATTGAAATTTTCTTAAAAGCAGTAAAGCTAGCGCACAATGACCTTGTTTTTCACAAGCTATCACTTCTTTATAAACTTTAAATGTTACCCGTGAGTAACAGAGGACAATTCAACATGACTACAAAAGTAAATAGCTGTGGCTGGAAAGCCTTGCTAGGCTCTGCCGTCGGCTATGCGATGGACGGTTTCGATCTTCTTATCCTCGGTTTTATGCTTGAGTGCCATTTTCTGCGGATTTCAGGGTTAACCCCGGCGCAAAGCGGTTCTTTAGTAACGTGGACGTTAATTGGGGCGGTTTTTCGGTGGCATTGTTTTCGGTGCGTTAAGTGATAAATATGGCGTGCGCGTGTTAAACGTGGACAATTATTCTTTTGCGGTATTTACGGTTTATGCGCATTGGCACAGGTTATTGGGATTTACTGATTTATCGCACGTGCCGGTATCGGTTTAGGGCGGTGAGTTCGGGATTGCGTATGTAGCGTTGGCGGCAGAAGCTTGGCCGACGTCGCACCCGCCAGCGGCCTCTATGTGGCGCTTGGCTGGCAGGTCGGTGTGTTAGGCGCGGCATTGTTAACCCCATTATTACTGCCACAAATCGGTTGGCGTGGCATGTTTGTGGTAGGCATCTTCCCTGCATTTGTCGCGTGGTATTTACGTGCCCGTTTGCATGAGCCTAGAATTTTTGTGCAAAAACAGACCGCACTTCCAAAATCAACAACAAACCGTTGGGCATCTAAATTGGAGTCATTCAAGTTATTAGTGAAAGATAAAGCCACCATAAGTCAGTTTGGGCGTAGTCATCCTTACCTCCATACAAAACTTCGGTTATTACGGCATTATGATTTGGATGCAAATTTTCCTCTCCAAAACAACTTGGCTTCAGCTTGACGAAATCCGGTGTATGGACGGCTGACTGTTTGCGGCATGATGGCGGGCATTTGGATTTTCGGGCGTTTGGCGGATCACGTGGGCGTAAAACCAAGTTTTCTATTGTTCCAAGCGGGGCGGTCGTCGGTATCATCGTCTATTCTCAATTAACGGATCCGAATACCATGATTGGTGCGGGCATTCTTAGGGATGTTTGTTAACGGCATGATGGGTGGCTACGGCGCTAATGGCAGAAAGCCTATCCGACACGCGCACGCGCCACCGCACAAAACGTGCTGTTGTTTAACCGAGGACGTGCTGTGGGCGGCTTTGGCCCCGGTAGCAGTGGGCGCAGTGGTTTCCGCATATTCCTTCAAACCGCTAGCTGCCTTTTTAGCCGTAATTTATATCATTGATAGCATTAGCCACGGTGAATATAGGTGCCGGAATTAAAAGGCAAAGAGTTACATTAATGCGATAAAAAGTGGTTGAAAATGAGGCGTTTTCTCACCGCACTTTACTTCGTCTATCAAAAGAAAACAAAAACCGCTCAAATGAGCGGTTTTTCTTCAATCATAAAAAGGCAAAAATTAAGCTAATTTTTGATTTGTGCAGCTAATTTAGATTTGTGGTTTGCTGCTTTGTTAGCGTGGATTAAACCTTTTAGATAGCCATGTCTGTCCACAACTTTTTGCATTTCAACGAATGCGGCTTCAGCTGCTTTCTTTTTCGCCCGCTGCGACTTGCGCATAAACTTTTTGATGTAAGTACGCATCATAGAGCGTTGGCTTGCGTTGTGTTGACGGCGTTTTTCAGATTGAACCGCACGTTTCTTTGCTGACTTGATATTAGCCAAGGTCAAACTCCTAAAAATTTCTGTTAGTTAATAGTGACAAAATGAGGGCGTAAATATGCCGATTTCTTGTACTTTTGTCAACGGGGATTTTGTTTTGATTTCGGTGAGACACAACCGAGTAAGCATCGTTATTCTTAACAAGTGCTTCCTAAATGGGCTCACACAAAACGATGTGTGCGGATTTTTAACAGTTTTTCCCTTAGAATATAGCGTAAAAACGAAATTTCTATACAATTAGGCAAAATTTTTATTATTCAGAGTAATTCGTTTTTGAGCAAAAAGATTACTAAAATCCGGCATTATTGTCAGCAGCATGACGCTTGTTTCGCGCGTATTAGGCTTGGTACGCGATGTGGTGATCACCAATTTAATCGGTGCCGGTGCAGCGGCGGATGTATATTTGCCAACCGTATTCCTAATTTTCTCCGTCGATTATTCGCCGAAGGGCGTTTTTCACAAGCATTTGTACCGGTGTTAGCGGAATATCAAAAATCGGTGATTTATCCAAAACCCGTGAATTTATCGGCAAAGGTGTCGGGAACGTTAGGTGGTTTGGTCACGGTCGTTACCGCATTAGCGATGATCGGTTCCGCCGGTGGTGGCAGCAATTTCGCTGCAGGTTGGTTTGTGGATTGGTTTGAATGACGGGCCAAATGCTGAAAAATTTACCCAAAGCCTCGTTGTTACTCAAAAATCACTTTTCCTTATTTATGGTTCGTGACCTTCGTTGCGCTGTCCGGTGCGATTCTCAATACCATCGGCAAATTCGGCGTGATGTCGTTCTCGCCGGTTTTGCTCAATATTGCCATGATTGCCACCGCACTTTTGGTTGGCACCGCAGTTGGAAAATCGGATTTAGGCTTGGCTATCAGGATCTTTCTCGGCGGGTTATTACAATTTCTGTTTCAACTGCCTTCTCTTATATCAAGCCAAAATTATTGAGTGAAACCCTAAATGGGCGTGGCATGACGAAGGCGTGAAGAAAATCCGCACACTGATGATCCTGCTTTTATTTGGTGTTTCCGTGAGCCAAATCAACTTGCTCCTGATACCTTTTATCGCCAGTTTCTTAATGACGGCTCCATCAGTTGGCTATATTATTCCGACCGCTTGTTAGAGTTTCCGCTTGCGGTTGTTCGGTATCGCCATTTCTACGGTGATTTTTGCAGACCTTGCCCGCCACCTGTGAACCGCGATGATAACGCCAAAAGTGCGGTGATTTTCGCAACACAATGGACTGGGGCGTTCGCATGATTTTATTGCTCGGCGTGCCGGCAATGATTGGTATCGCTGTGTTGGCTCAGACTATGTTGTTGGTGCTGTTTATGCGCGGTAGCTTTACCTTTAGCGATGTGCAATCAGCCTCTTATTCTCTGTGGGGTTTTAACGCGGGGCTTCTGAGTTTCATGTTAATCAAGATTTTGGCAAACGGTTATTACGCCCGCCAAGATACTGAAAACGCCCGGTGATAAATCGGCATCATTGCCATGGTGAGCAACATGGCATTCAATTTAGTAGCGATCCTTTCAGTTATGTGAGGCTTGGCAATAGCCTCTGCCATGTCGGCAACCTTAAATGCCTATCTGCTTTATCGTGGCTTGGCAAAAGCGGACGTTTATCATTTTAGCCGTCAAAGTGCGGTGTTTTTTCTAAAAGTTTTTTGTGCCGCCGCCATGATGGGACTATTGGTTTGGTATAACAGCCCAGCAGCTTAATCGAATGGAATGCCATGAGTTTTCTTACCCGTGTTACATGGCTCGCATGGCTGATTGTTTTAGCGGCGATTGTTTATGGTGGCATGTTGCTGGTCTTGGGGCTGCACAACACACCTCTTAGTAAAAGAGCTAAATCAGTGAGAAAACATCGCCAAATCCAATGAAAAGAGGAGAAAATCGACATCTCATCTTCTCCCCTTTACTACATCAAACAGACTTGAGTGATCAATGACCGCAAAGTGCGGTCATTTTTCATGCGTTTTACTCAGAGCAAAGAGCGATGTAAGACTCGAACAATATCATCAGCCTTTATCGCTGTCGGCTAATAAGCAAATGTTGTTGGTGCTGGCACCATAGCTGATCATGCGGATATTATACGCATCCCAAGGTTTCAAAAATATCGTTTGGCAACACCGGAGGCTGTATGAGCTCATTGCTCACTTAACGCAATTAAAGATAAACCCGGCATCCACTTTCACAGTGCAGATTCACTTAATTCACGGAGTAATTCTTCGAGAGATAAGCTTGCACCGGAAGATGCTGATCCGGTTTTTATCCAAGGTTAATGCGACACGTGCACTTCCGATGTGGTAATGGTATCTACGGAAATTTTGTGTTTTGCTAAAATGGTAAAGATATTCGCTAAGAAACCTTGTGGCGTACAGCATATTTAAGCTGAGAGTGTGAGCAAGGTTTGGTCACGACGTAGCGATTGCACGCGGAACGTCGGGCGAGGTTGTGGATTTTCAGGGTCACCCAGTGCTACCGTCTCGTAGGCACTTTGCTGGAACCAACATAGACCGGGATATTGCTACGCACGGCAGGGGAGTAAGGTTGCCGGGTGCAACACTTTCGCACCGAAGAGCTGCCATTTCTGCCGCTTCGGAAAACTCATGGTATCAATGCGTTGTGCGTTTGACACGATGCGAGGATCGGTGGTGTAAATGCCGGCAACATCGGTCCAAATTAACATCTTGCGCATTGAGCACTTCCAGCGAGTAGAGCAGCAGGTAGTCGCTTCCGCCACGCCCTAAGGTGGTCGTTTTACCTTGTTCATCACGGCGATAAAACCTTGGGTAATGACTAACTCTCCGCGTTCGATTAACGGTTTTCAAGAGGTTATCGCAGTTTTGACGGGTTTGTTCATCATTTGGTGCGGCTTTTGCCGAAATGGCTGTTTGTGGCAACAATGGTACGCACATCCACCAAGTGGCTTCGATTTGCCAATTCACGCAACACTTCCACAAAAATCAAGGAAGACATCATTTCACCATGGCTGATTAATTCATCGGTTAATGCCAAAGAGGTATGCTAAATTTTGCGGCTTCCGCCAACGAAGTGATATTGGCTAATAAGGCTTCGATTTTGGACGCACGCGACTGTCGTCTTTAATTCTGTCAAAATGTTTTCTTGAATTTGACGCACTTCATTCAGCAATTTATTGCGTTCAGGTTCTTCACAACCGTTTGCTAAGGCGACCAATAAGTTGGTGACGCCTGCGGGAAAGCGAGACAGGACAACAACGCGAGTATTGGGATCAGCAATCACGATGTTGGCGCAAGATTGCATGGCGGGGTAGTTGGCGACGCTGGTGCCACCGAATTTAGCGACTGAAAGATGAGACATAAAAACTCCGATAAATAAGTATGATTTGTGTGTTTACCCACAAATGCTGAGTTTATCGGAGTTTTGTCAAACAATTAATTTTAATTTTTAAATAATATCTAAAAATGCCCTCTTTTTAAGAACGGATCGAATAATCGCCTACGCACACCCATTTATAGGTGGTGAGTGCCTCTAATCCCATTGGGCCGCGTGCGTGTGATTTTGTGTGCTTACCGCCACTTCTGCCCCTAAACCAAATTGTCCGCCGTCAGTAAAGCGGGTGCTGGCATTGACATAAACCGCCGCTGAATCCACTTGCGCAATAAATTGCTGTGCCTGCTTTTGCGAGAGAGGTCAAAATACTGTCGGGTGTTGACTGCCATATTGACGAATATGTGCGACGGCTTGTGCTAAATCTTCGACGACAACCACATTTAAATCCAATGACAGCCATTCTTGTTTCAGTTCGGCTTCCACTAATGGCACCACATTGGCACCGGCTTTTCGCACTAAGAAAAGTGCGGTCGGATCTGCGTGTAATTTTACGTTTTTCTCTTTCAACGTTTCTGCCAGTTTAGGTAAAAAGTCATTTTGCAATGCTGCGTTGTACCAACAGCGTTTTCCAAGGTGTTACAGGTGCTTGGGCGTTGTGTTTTGCATTCAAAAATCACCGGCAGGGCTTTTTCCAAATCGGCGGTTTCTTCAACGAACATATGACAAACGCCGATACCGCCGACAATCACCGGAATGGTGGAATGTTCTTTTGCTAATTGATGCAATGCTGCTCCGCCACGAGGGATGATCATGTCGACATATTGGTCTAATTTCAGTAATTCCATGACTAATGCGCGATCGGGATCGGTAATGGCTTGAACCGCCGCGCTAGGTAAGCCGGCACGCGCTAGGCGGTTTGCACCACGTCCACCAAGATTTTATTAGAATGTTGTGTTTCTTTGCCGCCGCGTAGAATGACGGCGTTGCCGGTTTTAAGCGAGACTTGCCACATCAATCGTTACATTCGGACGCGCTCGTAGATCGTACCGATAACTCCTAAAGGCACGCGAACACGTTCAATTTTGACACCACCATCTAACACACCGCCGTCAATGAAGCAGCCCAACAGGATCCGCCAAAGAAATCACATGGCGCACGTCATTAGCGATGCCCTGTAAACGCTCAGGCGTTAACAATAAACGATCAATATGGCGTCGGATAAACCGTTTTTGCTTGGCTTTCGATGTCTTGCGATTGGCGGCTAAGATACGAGCTTGATTTCTTGTTCTAATTGCTCGGCGATTAATGCTAAGGCTTGATCGCGTTGGGAAAGCTGGGAAAGTACGAAAGCAGCCTCTTTCGCCTGTTTTTCCCATTTCAATTAAATTGACGGACATCTTTTCTCCTATTTCGCTTTTTGCGGTAATTTGTCGTCTTTATGATGCGTTGAAATATCTTGTTCCTGATAATCAAAAATCAGCAGGCCCCATTCAAAGTAAATTGCTAGTAAGCGGGTAATAAAGCCGACAATCAAGGTAATGATAATGACGATGTTTGATCTACCTGTAGATGTTGTAGGTCGATGTAAATAGCCGTCGCCAATATAATGCCACGCTGGCGTATAACTCTTTTTGGAACACGAGAGGAATGCGATTACACAATAAATCACGCAACACCCCGCCGAATGCGCCGGTAATAATGGCGGCAATTACGGCAGTTGTCGTGCCGTGCCCCATATCTAACGCGATTTGGGCACCAATAATGGAAAATACGATAAGCCCGACAGCGTCCAGCACCAAGAAAAATGGTGTGAAAATAACGCATGAAATGGCGAATAAAAAGGCGCGATAAATACCGTTAACACCGCAGCCGAGGCCACGATAATAAAATATTCGGGATGTTTTACCCACCCAAGCGGATAATGCCCTAGAGCACATCGCGTGCGGAGCCGCCACCGATAGCGGTCATGCTGGCAATAATAACGACGCCGAAAAATATCCATTTTCTCTCGACCTGCGGCAAGGGCGCGGTAATGGCTTCCGCGGTAATACCAATGATATAGAGAATGCTGAGCAGCATAAGGTTCCTTAAAGTGCGGTGAATTTTTGCGTTATTTTAGAGAAGAGGCAAAATACCATGTTTTGAGATCATAACTTTATTTTGCCTTGTGAGAATTGAAAAAACGTTGTGTTTTTCAACCGCACTTTTGTCCTAGCTTTTTGACCGTTTTGGGAATTCTTGCATAATGCACGGCAATTTTTGTCTTTGTTTATCACAAGGAAATCGTATGTCCGAAGAACAACCTAAATTTTTAACCGCACTTTCGTCTTTCTTCCCCGTGTTACTCGTTATTGATCTTTTTGCCTTTTTGGTTGCAGCCGCAGCCCAATGTGATGTCGCATTTGGCGCTTGGTGTATTAACGGCACAGCTGATTTGTCTGATTGCTTTTATTAAAGGCGATATTTGTAACGGCTAACGTTCCCGTTTAGGGCGGGTAAACCTTTATTTTGGGCTGTTTTTGGGTGGTGTGGCTGTTGTTCGGTTTAGGGCAAGCTATCACAATGTATTCATGGACTTGGTTTGCCTTTTTGTGGCTGGCAATGACTATCATCACATGGGAAGCAACCGTTTGAGGTTAAATTACGTCATCTCTTATTAAAAATCGCCGGTTTCATCGGTATGTTGGGTGTCATTGGTTGTGGCTTGATGCTGGCTAGCGAAGAAAACTTCATTCAATTTAACCCCGTGGCACAAATCCTATTAGGGATTATTTTGGCGAATTTAGCTTAGTGATTTCTCGCAATCGTCTGAAAGGATTTATTGCGTTGTTGATGTTGGCGGCGATTGCCTTTCTGGCACCGAATGCGCTGTTTGTATGTGTGAATTTATTCATTCTTTCTCAACAAAGTGCGGTGGTTTTTAGCAACGAATTTGCTTTGTTGCTTTATCTCTTATTGCATTTAGTGATGGCGCCATGTTGGCAATCCATGTTTTCAAAAATGGGCGTTGTCTTATAACAGCCTTCTCATTCTCTTATTTATGACGGCCAGCTTGCCATTGTGGGCAAATTTTGCGTATTTGATGTAATGCGTTATTTAGAGTGAAAAACCTCCTCAGAATTGAGGAGGTTTTTATGAACGTTTCTTTAAATAAAAATACGTCATTTTCTGACCGCACTTAATGGATTACTCTTTAAAATCACGCATTAATTGTTCGGCTTTTTCACCATTTCTCTAGAACCGATGAAAAGCGGAACGCGTTGGTGTAATGCAGTCGGTTGAATATCAAAAATGCGATTATAACCGTCACTCGCCACGCCGCCGGCTTGTTCTGCGAGGAACGCCATTGGGTTGCCTTCATAGAGTAAACGCAATTTGCCGTTCGGGTAGTTTTGTAGGCACGTGGATAAATATAAATACCGCCTTTAAGCATGTTGCGGTGAAGTCGGACACTAAAGAACCGATATAACGAGAAGTGTAAGGACGTTGGGTTTCTTTATCTTCTTCTGGCAATATTTTAAGTATTTTTCACGCCCATCGGGAATTTGAGGTATTGCCCTTCGTTAATGGAATAAATTTTGCCGGTTTGCGGAATTTGAATGTTTTTCATGGAGAGGCAGAATACACCGAGTGATGGATCGAAGTAAAACCGTTTACACCATGTCCTGTGGTGTAAACCAACGATGGTAGAGGAACCATCACGATGTAACCTGCTGCCACTTGGCGATTGCCCGGTTGCATGAAGTCTTCTAAGGTGACTCGGCGTACCAATCGGTGAAACGCGGCGATAAATAGAGAAAATCGTACCGACCGAAACGTTAACATCAATGTTGGAGGAGCCGTCCAATGGGTCGGTTAAAATGACATATTTTGCGTTGCGACCACGCTCTGTATCAAAGGCACTGAAATTTTTCTTCTTCTTCGAAGCAAAACTCGAGCGACTTCTTCGCGGCTCATAAGGGCTTGTTTCATCGTGTTGTGAGCGAATAAGTCTAATTTCATCTAGCGCTTCGCCTTGCACATTTTCTACCGGAATTACCGATAATATTGTTAGTTAAGCCGGCTTTGTTGATATCACGGTGAATCACTTTTGCCACTAAGCGAATGGAGGACAAAATGCCACTTAACTCCCCTTTAGCATTTGGGTATTCCAGCTTGTTTTTCTACAATAAATTCGCCTAACGTTTTCATATTTTTCCTTATTTGATGAATAAATTTACTCAAATCGTAACTTGCCTTATTATAACAGCTCCGTTTTCAGATGATTAAAAAGATTCCTATTTCTGTGATTCATAACACATTTTTCGCCTTTTACATCAGAAATTGGAATGCATAGGACTCCAAATGACAACCAAACATCTTCATATTTTTAGGTATTTGCGGCACGTTTATGGGCGGTATTGCCACGATCGCCAAACAAATGGGCTACCACGTCACCGGCTCTGATACCAACGTTTACCCGCCGATGAGCACGTTCCTCGCAGAAAATAATATTGAAATCATACCGCACTTTGAACCAAGCCAACTGCAACCGGCACCGGATATGGTGATTGTGGGCAATGCCATGAAACGCGGTAATCCTGTATTGAATATATGTTGGCAAATAACCTGCCTTATACCTCCGGGCCACAGTGGTTGCATGATCATTTATTGCGTGATCGTTGGGTTCTGGCCGTGTCAGGCACCCATGGAAAAACTACTACCACCGGGATGCTGACGTGGATTTTTGGAACAAAAACGGTTTGCAACCGGGCTTTTTAATCGGCGGTATTGCAGGTAATTTCGGGATTTCCGCCCGTTTAGGTAAGAGCCCGTATTTCGTCATTGAAGCGGATGAATATGACACGGCATTTTTTGATAAACGCTCGAAATTTGTGCATTACAACCCGCGCACGTTGATTATATAATATTGGTTTTTGATCACGCGGATATTTTTTTGATGATTTGAAAGCCATTCAACGCCAGTTCCACCACATGATTCGCACCATTCCAAACAACGGACGGATTCTGTCTTTTACAAACGAAAAAGCGTGCAACAAACTTTTATCAATGGGCTGTTGGTCTGAATGCCAATATGTCGGTCACGATCAGAATGGTATGCGGAGCGCATTAAACACGATTGCACTGAATTTGCCGTGTTCCATAACGATGAAAAAGTGGCTGAAGTACATTGGAGCATCGTGGGTGAGCACCATGCGGAACGGCTTAATAGCGATTGCAGCGGCGCATCATGCGGGCATGAGTGTGGAAACGCTTGTGCGGCGCTAGGGACATTTATTAACGCAAAACGCCGTTTGGAAGTGAAAGGAAATGTTCAGGGCGTGACGGTTTACGATGATTTCGCCCATCATCCAACAGAAATACAAGCTACATTGACCGCACTTCGCGATAAAGTGGGACAAAATGAACGTATTTTGGCGGTGCTGGAACCACGTTCTAACACGATGAAAATGAATTTGCATAAAGAGGACATCGCACCGGCATTAGAAAAAGCGGATGCGGTATTTTTTATTTCAACCGGACACTATTCCATGGAAAGTGGCGGAAATCGCTGCGCATTTAACGCAGCCGGCGTATGACAGCGATAATTTGGATGACTTGGTTCATCACATTGTTGCAGAAGCCAAACCGACAGATCATATTTTTGGTGATGTCCAACGGCAGCTTTGGTGGTATTCATCAGAAGCTGTTAGACGCATTAGAAAAAGAAACATGCGTAATCTTTAACGAGGTTCGAGGAAGTATGCAAACACTGGAGCAAATCACCCAAGCCATCATGGCGGATCCGGCAAACCGTTCTTTCACCGACAGCGGCATTGCGCCCTTGTTCGCTGCGCCTGTCACCCGCTCGCATTAACATTGTGGGGCAGGCGCCGGGGTTGAAAGCAGCAAAATAGTCGCTTGTATTGGAACGATCAAAGTGGCGACCGACTTCGTCATTGGCTCGGTGTGAGATCGCGATTCATTCTATCATTCCGGCTTATTTGCCGTGATTCCTATGGATTTTTATTATCCGGGCAAAGGCAAATCCGGTGATTTTACCGCACGTAAAGGTTTTGCCGCAAAATGGCATCCCTCAAATTTTGGCACAACTCCCCAACTTGAATTGACCATTCTCATCGGGCAATATGCGCAACGCTATTACCTGCCTGAAAATCGCCCTAAATGTCACAGATACCGTTAAAAACTACCGCGAATTTTCTACCGCACTTTTTGCTCTTAGTGCACCTCCCGCGAAATCAACTCTGGCAGGCGAAAAATCCTTTGGTTTGCATCAGGAAGTTATTCCAACATTACAAGCCTTGGTGAGCAGATTATTGAAAAACTAATCTCGCGTATTCTGCGGCTGATGACATGCCGTATTGATTTAAAAAAACAAAAATCCGTACCTTGTCTTCTCTGTTAAGATAGTTTTAGGTGCGGATTTTTCTTCATCAAGGCGCGCTATAATTTCACGACTTTTGCCTGTTTAATCATATTTTCACCCACTTCTAAAATGGTAATGCGTAAGCCATTAATTTCATGAGACGGTGCCTTCTTCAGGAATTTCTTCTAAATGTTCCAAAATCAAACCGTTAAATGTGCGGGCATCTTCGGTATCCAAATTCCAATGAAACATTTTATTTAAATCACGCAAATTGGCAGAACCTTCACTAATCATTGAACCATCAGATTGTGGCATCACTTCTTCATCAATGGTCGGCGTGTTAGAGGTGGTGAAATCACCCACGATTTCTTCCAAAATGTCTTCCAACGTCACCAAACCTTTAATATCGCCATATTCATCCACCACCAAGCCGATACGCTCTTTTTTATTACGGAAATTAGCTAATTGCGTCTTTAAAGCCGTGCCTTCAGGAATGAAATACACTTCATCGGCAGCACGAATCAAGGTTTCTTTGGTAAATTCATTTTTCCAGTAACAAACGAAACGCTTCTCGTACGCGCAAAAATACCGAGCACGTTTTTCGTCCATACTGCCTTTATACAACACCACACGGTTAGTAGCTGCATGATTGAGCTGGCGCATGATAGATTTCCAGTCATCATCAATATCAATGCCGCTGATTTCATTGCGCGGCACCATGATGTCATCCACGGTCACGGTTTCCATATCCAAAATGAGACAGCAACATTTGCGGATGTTGCTCATCCGGTAGGCTTCTCCCTTCGGAAACGATGCTGCGCAATTCTTCGCGGCTAATGACTTGTTTCTTCAGATCCGGTTTTAAGCCCACTAAACGCATTAAAAATTTGGTGAACATATCTATCACCCAAACTAAAGGAGCAAAAACCTTGAGTAATGGGGTTAATAGATGGCTCGAGGTCAATCCCACTTTTTCCGGGTGCATCGCTGCCACCGTTTTGGGGAAGATTTCAGAGAAAATCAACATCACGAACGTTAATGCACCGGTGGCAATCGCACACCGGCATCGCCACATAATCGCATCCCAATTACGGTCGCAATCGCCGAAGCACTAATATTCACAAGGTTATTAAAGATAAGAATAAAACTCAGTAGTTTGTCCGGTTTAGCAAGCAACATCTCCGCTTTTGGCGCCTTTATTGCCCTGCTCTGCTACGCAGGCGATATTTATTGAGAGAAAGTAAACCTGTTTCAGAGCCGGAAAAATAGGCAGAAAGGACTAAACAGGCAATTAAAATGATAAATAACGTACTAAGGGGAATACTGTCCAAAGCGAAATCCTTTGCATTACTAAAAATAAAAGGCGGGAAAAACTCACCGCACTTTTCTCTCATTTACTGATATTAGACAATCAGACGACTACCAAAATAAGCAACCGTAAGTCAAAATCATACCTGAAATTGTGTAAATAATCATCTTTTTCCACGCCAGCGGTGAGTGCTTATAGCCTAATCGCAATGCCGAATACAACCCAACCGAATACGAAAATAAACCTTTATGAATATTATCCGGCGTCATGGCGTTAATCAAATGAAAGGTACCGGAAATCAGCGTGAGCGTCATCAACACTTCACCACTAACCAATAAACGGAAAAATGTCGTTCTACTGTCATAGGTGGCGGTACCATCGGCGAAAAAGTCATCTTTTGCTTTTCAAACGACGATCAATCCAGACCAACTGAATCGCATACAGGGTCGCGATACAGCAGACGGCATAAGCAAAAATCGACAAGCCGATATGAAAAAGCATTGATGTATTTTTGATTCAACAATTGAATGATGTGGCTTGGTAGAAAAAGTCGCATAAATCAGGTTAATAATGGAAAAACAATAAACAATCGGTAATCACAAACCACATGGTATTGACGCGCAACATCGGCGATCGTGGCGAGTATAGCGATCATAACGCTCATCAACGAAGCCACTTCCATAATGCTGAAATTCTGCCCTTCCGCCAAGTCTCCCAATAGTGGGAAAGTGCTAATCAGGTGAAAAACCACCGCCAAAGTGTGCAAATACGGTGTTTTTGACGTTTCACATCCGCCCGCCACTTGCGAGGTTAATAAAATCAGGGCAATGCGTAATACACTGATGAGGTAAAAAGAATTGATAAAACCGCAAACCACATAATGATGCTTCCCGCTTTTTTGTTGGCGTTTTTATTCTAACGAGATCAGGAGAAAATCGCCATGACTTTATTTTGACGTGAAAATGCGCGGAATTTCAGTATAATGAACGGCATTTTACCGATGATACCTTTCCGATTTAACCACAGGAAATATTATGTTTGAGAATTTATCCGATCGTCTTTTTCCAAAAACCTTTACGCAATATCAGCGGTCGAGGTCGTTTAACCGAAGATAACGATAGCAGAAACCTTGCGCGAAGTGCGCATGGCATTATTAGAAGCCGATGTGGCATTGCCGGTCGTGCGCGATTTTATTAACAATGTAAAAGAACGTGCCATTGGGTAGAAGTCAATCAAAAGCCTCACGCCGGGACAAGAATTCGTCAAAATCGTCCAAGCCGAATTAGAAGCGGCAATGGGTGAAGCCAACGAAAGTTTAAATCTGGCTACCCAACCGCCTGCCGTGATTTTAATGGCGGGTCTGCAAGGGGCGGGGAAAACCACCAGCGTGGGTAAACTGGCCAAATTTCTGCGTGAACGTCATAAGAAAAAGTACTTGTTGTTTCTGCCGACGTCTATCGTCCGGCGGCGATCAAACAATTAGAAAAACCCTCGCACAAGGGTTAATGTCAATTTCTTCCCGTCAGATGTGATGCAAAAGCCGGTAGATATTGCGAAAGCCGCCTTGGCAGACGCGAAATTAAAATTCTACGATGTGCTGATCGTGGATACCGCCGGTCGTTTGCACGTTGATAGTGAAATGATGGATGAAATCAGAGCAGGTTCATGCGGCATTAAATCCAATCGAAACGCTCTTCACCGTGGATGCCATGACCGGTCAAGATGCGGCAAATACAGCAAAAAGCCTTTAATGAAGCATTGCCACTTACCGGTGTCATCCTCACCAAAGTGGATGGCGATGCGCGTGGTGGTGCCGCATTATCTATTCGTCAAATCACCGGCAAGCCGATTAAATTCCTTGGGGTGGGTGAAAAAACCGATGCGTTAGAGCCGTTCCACCCGGATCGTGTGGCGTCGCGTATTCTTGGCATGGGTGATGTACTTTCTTTGATTGAAGATTTAGAGCGTTCCGTTGACCGTGAAAAAGCGGAAAAAAATGGCGCAGAAATTCAGGCGACGATTTCACCTAGAAGATTTCCGCGAACAATTACGCGAAATGATGGGCGGCATGATGTCCATGTTGGAAAAATTACCGGGTGCGAAAAACCTGCCGGATCGTGTAAAAATCAGGTGGACGACAAAATGTTCAGCAAACTGGAAGCCATCATCAATTCCATGACCTTAAAAGAACGCGCCAATCCGGACATCATCAAAGGTTCTCGCCGTCGTCGCATTGCTCTTGGTTCCGGCACGCAGGTGCAAGATGTGAACAAGTTGCTCAAACAATTTCGACGAAATGCAACGCATGATGAAGAAAAATGCGTAAAGGTGGCATGGCAAAAATGATGCGCGGCATGCAAGGCTTAATGGGCGGCAGGCTCGGCGGATTAGGCGTGAATGTTTAGGACGCTAAAATGCCCCCTTCCCCACATAAAAGTGCGGTAATTTTAAAAACATTTTCTGTTATTATGTAGCAGTTGCACAAAGTCCGAAAAATTGACTAATTTCACCGCATAAATTTTCCATTTTTCAAACTCATGTGTAGCTATTCCTCCCAACCTTCATTCTAGGTAACCCAAAGTATGAGTCGCCAAGGTAACTATTGGGATAATGCCCCAATGGAGCGTTGGTTCCGCAGCTTTAAATATGAATGGATGCAAGAGGGCGACTATCTAACCTTGGGGCAAGCGATGGACGATATGAGAGCTTATGTGATGTATTACACTTTTGTTAGCCTACATCGTTACAATCAAGGTTTGCCGCCTGTTTTAACAGAAACAACCTATCGGGGACTGTTGAATTAGCTGATTACTACATTAGTTAAAAAGATAAAAAGGGCGAAGATTATTAGAATCTTTGCCCTTAATGTTATCTGCATTTTACAAAAATAATATTTTCAATAGAGTGTAAGAAAAAGGCTTATCTCCGACTAATAGAATAACAAGGAAGCATTTCCACCATAATGAACTAAATAATTTCATAAAATAGCTAATCAATCAGAGGAAAAATGAAAGATTGTAAGATGCAAGGTATTAGCAGCGGCGTGAGTTTATTGATTTTACGCTTTTTTCTTGCGTGGGAGTTTTTAGAGGCAGGGTTAGAAAAATGGAATGGTCAAAATTGGTTTACAGAAATACAAGATCGTTTTCCTTTTCCATTTAATCTTATTCCAGCCGATATTAATTGGCACGTTGCAATGGGATCTGAATTAATTTTTCCCATTCTTGCTGATATTTGGGGTGCTAACACGTTTTAGTGACATTAAGTTTAACGATTTTAATCTCTGTCGCGGTATAGCATTCACGCCGATTCAGGTTATAACGTTTGTGATAATGGTTATAAATTACCCTTAATTTATGTGGTAACTTTATTAATCTTAATTACGCAGAGCAGGGAAACTCTCTTTAGACACGCTTATTAGAAGGTTTTATCCAACTAAAAAGCTGGTTGAAATTCCTCTAACTATATATTCAATGATCAAACTCTAGGAGATTTAAAATGAAAAATTATCCACTTTAGCCGCATTAGCAGGAGCATTAACGATGACAGCAGCTACTGTTGCACACGCTGAGCCAAAATCAAGCAGTACAGATAAAGCTGCAACACCTTTGTGTGGGTGATAAATGTGTGAAAACAAAAAGCTGCAGAAGGTAAATGCGGAGAAGGTAAATGCGGTGCGAGCAAACAAAAAGCCGCAGAGGTAAATGGTGAAGGTAAATGCGGTTCTAAATAATCGTATTTAAATCTAGATGCCATCATGACACTGGTGTAAAATTTACGCCAGTGTTGTTTTTAAAAGGACTAAATAATTATGTTACAAGGTGCAGGATTAGGGTATCGTCGAGATTTAGCAGATGATTTTTGAATTTATCATCAAACAATGCGATTCAGTTTATGGAAGTTGCTCCAGAAAATTGGGTAAAAATGGGAGGAGCTGCTCGTTATAAATTTGATCAGGCAGCAGAAAGATATCCACTTGCGGTACACGGACTATCGCTTTCATTAGGCGGGCAAGCACCACTTGATCGCGAGTTATTATACTAAAGCATTAATGACTCAATATAATTCGACATTTTTCTGAACATTTGAGTTATTGTGAATGTGAAGGGATTTATATGATTTTATTACCAATGCCATTTACTGAAGAAGCTGTAGAAAACACGTAGCACAGAGAATCCACTGCTGTGCAAGATTTTTAGGATTGCAAATTTCATTAGAAAAACACCTCTTATTATTTACACTCTCCCACCAGCACAATAGATGAAAGTAGAATTTTTAATGCTATTGCACAGAAGCGGATTGTGGTATTCATTTAGATGTAAACATATTTATGTAAATAGCGTCAATCACGGCTCACTTTGATCCTAGTGTTTTAGAACAAGTAAATGTGAAACGTGTCAATTACATTCATATTGCCGGACACGACGAGAACATTCTGCGGCACAGTTGTAGAGGATTTAGAAGGGGAATCATTTAATAAAATAAAAGGGCATGTCGCCACTTACCAGAGTTATTAATTGATACGCACGGTGAGGCAGTAAAAGGTACTGTGTGGGATGATTAGAATATGCCTATCAACGATCACCCTGTCATTTCCGCCAACATTAGAGCGTGATTTCAATTTCCTCCATTTGCAGAACTTTATGCTGAAGTTGAACATATTGCACAACTACAGCAAAAATATGCTCAAAAAGAGGTGATATCCTATGCAGCCTAAACCTTCGCTTATTGAAACACAAAAGCACTTTACACAGCAGTCTCGCTGGCTCATGCTCAACCTCTAAAATGGTTATGTCCGAATCGCTTCTTGCTGTTTATGCTCGCTTAGTTCGAAATACTCTTTGGTTTTATTGACCGTTGTTTTGTTGAAAGCACCTAAACACGTTTCACTGAGAGTTGGTCTCAGACAAAGAAGCGTTTGTCATTAACAGGAAAATCACATTCGCCTTATTTTCAAGATATTGCTGGAGAATTTTCTTATTTTGTCAAGAAAAAGAGAGTTTTGATACCAATATACTGGCATTGATGATTTTGAAAAATACACAATTACTGCAGAAGTTTCTTTTAGCAAAAAGTACCTATTTGAGTGGAATAAGCATAGCGTAATGCAGTTATCTCGATGCCGCTTATTTAAAACGCTATGAAGTCGATTTTTATCGCGATTTTAAAACAATTTGATGAAAACCCCTATACGAAAGCTGTTATATGGCGGGATAGCGATTTTAATATTCTGCAACAACGCTTATCTGAACTTGACTTTTGGCTATTAAGTTATATACAAGAACAACCTTCGTCTTTAGAAGAGGTATTATCTGCCTTAAATACTGTAGTTGAAAGATAGCCCCCTTAATCTCCATTATTGGAAAACACTTGGGTGAATTGATTAATGCTGAAGTGCTTTATCCCAAAGCATGAGTCGCCGAGGTAACTGTTGGGATAATGCCCCAATGGAGCGTTGGTTTCGCAGCTGAAGATAAATGGATGCAAAAGAGGGCGACTATATAACCTTGGAGCAAGCGATGGACGATGTGAGAGTTTATGTGATGTATTACAATTTTTGTTCGCCCACATCGTTACAATCAAGGTTTGCCACCTGTTTTAACAAAACAACCTATCGGGGACTGTTGGATTAGCTGATCAACTACGTCCCTATTGAGTTAAAATTTCAATAGAATTTTAAGGTTTTAATCGGTTAAACCTTTGTGCAACTGCTACATAATACCGAACATTTTAAAATTCACCGCACAATGACACGCCCAACGCTTATTCACTTTCGTTATAACTAAAACGCCATATATATACTTAACTATTCTTTCGTCTTTTGCTTTTGCTAGATTTTTACCATCTTATTTCTTATTAGAGTGAAAACATGTGCAACATCACGTGATCTTTACTCATGAAATCTTTACAAGAGATGTCATTGAAAAAGTTATGCGAAATCAGAAGGACGACTTTATCGCTGGCGATTTAAGCTTTTTGAGGCGGTGGCTGTGCGAGTCGGGTTATATGGCCTATTTAGTGCGGGTGAGCGGCATTCCACCGGAATGAGCGGATTATACCTACCAGGCGCGGCAGTATTCCCAATTTGTTTAATTTGTATTTTAATCGGTGGCGGTGAATCAGCCACCGGCAACATGATGATGATGGCATTAGGGCCGTTTAACCAGAAGAGTGAGTTTTAAGAAACCTTTTCGTAAACTGGATTGTCGTCAGCTTAGGAAATTTAGCCGTGGTGCGTTATTTATGGCTATTTCTTAGGACATTATGTCGGGCTTTTCAGAGGTGCAGCTGCCGCAAAAACTATCGCCATTGCCGAAGCCAAAGTGCAAATGGATTTTGGTCGAGCCTTCTTTCCGCCATCGCCTGTAACTGGATGGTTTTGTATCGGCATTTGGTTCTATTTCGGCGCGAAACAAACCTCCGGCCGAATCCTTGCCATGGTTCCCGGTGATGATTTTCGTTCTTGTTTGGATTACAAACACTTTTGTCGCCAATATGTTTATTATTCCGGCAGGCATTTTTCGCCGGCGCCAATGTCGCACCAATTTTTCTTAACATGATTCCGGTCTTTCTAGGCACATGTCACCGGCGGCGCAGCGTTGTGGGTGCCTCTTACCTTGTAGCGTACTATCGTCATCTGTTAAAAGAAGATTAGTGCATTTAGCCATAAAAATCTGCACCTCTCAATGGTTGGATGTTGAGCCCAACGTTTGGGGTGCAGATCATTATTTACATAATTAAATAAGAATGTATAAAATAGGGCGGAAATTCCGCCCTATTTTATATTAAAATGACCGCACTTTTTAGCGTCGTGCTTCAAATTCAGCTAAAGCGGCATCAAATTGTTCCATCACTTTCAGGATGTACCGGTGCGAACACGGAAGAGGTAATGGTGATGAAAGAACAGACCAAGAAACCTGGAACGATTTCATGAGAGGTGAGATAAATCTTCCCAGCCCAAGTATTTCATTAATGGCCTCCAGGCCACTACGGATGATCGCGCCGGATAACATTTCCCCATAATGCCGCTTTGGAGCTAATATTGCGGTTGAACAGGAAAGAATCACCACTGGACCGAAGCGGCGGCACCAAAATCGCCCATGCCATAGGAAACTAAGCCCATTACTTTAGAGTTTGGATCTTGTGCGATAGCGATGGCAACCACCGAGATTAACAATACCATTAGACGACCGACCCAGACCAATTCAAGGCTGGAAGCGCCTTTACGGAAGAAACCTTTACAGAAATCTCCGTAATTGCAGCTGAGCACTTACTAATTGGGCGGACAGGGTACTCGCGACCGCCGCTAAGATCGCGGATCAATACGATGCCGACAATCAGGGTTAAACATGGCTTTGCTTAACTCAATGAACACTGCTTCTGCATTGTATAGTTCAATATTTTGGGTGGTGAAATAGGCCAATCCGAAATAGCCCACTGCAACGGCGCCGCCAAGGCAGAAGGAACATCAAGAAATTCCGATTCGACGGGCTTTTCGAGAGGCGACAGAGTCTGCTGCCATGAAACGGGCAAGAATGTGGTTGTCCTGAGATAACCAAACCCCAAGCCAATGCAGAGATAACACCGATACCGGAAACATTGTGCAGCCAGTTGCTGTAAGAAGTGCCGGTGACGGCAGATTTAGCTTCCAAAGACATCGTGATTTCATCCCAACTGATGTTGAGCAATACCATAACCGGCGCAAGAATCAGGGCGAAAATCATTAATGAGGCTTGGATAGTATCACTCCATGAAACTGCTAAATAGCCACCGATAAAGTGTAAGTAATGGTCGCTAATGCCCCTAAACAAAGTGCGGTGGAGTATTCCAAGCCCAATAAGCTTTTGGAATAACTCCGCTCCCGCAACCACGCCGGAAGCGCAGTAAATGGTGAAGAAGAAGAGAATAATGCCTGAAGAAATAATCTTTAATGCTTTTTTCTGACGCGGAAAACGTTGTGCAAAAAATTCAGGTAAGGTCAGCGCATTACTATATTTCTCAGTGAAAATCCGCAAACGTCCTGCTACAACGCGATAGTTCAAATAGGCACAACGGTGGAAAACCGACAGCAATCCATGCTCGAAAGACCTGATAAGAAAATAGCGCCGGGTAACCCCATTAATAGCCAGCCGGACATGTCGGAAGCACCACGGCAGACATGGCGGTCACAAAAACTTCCCATTTTCGACCACCCAAAATGTAATCATCAAAATTTTTGGTGGGACGATAGGCAGTATAACCTGATGCCTAAAATAATTGCCAAATAGAGGCCAAAGGTGATGTAGATTTGCATAAAACACTCCTTTTATTCTTCTTGAGAGGACATTAATGAGGTGTTTCCACCAGCCGCAGTGGTGTTATAACTGCGAGAAAACTCATCATATAATGGCAGTAAATCTTGGGTATCTTGCCAGTCGTAACATTTACGAAAAATAGCTTTACTGTTTCAGCCAACCATTGACGTTTGGCTTTATCAGTGCGGTCAAACAATGCCTTTTTGACAATGACTATAACTTCGTATCAACACGAATGCCCGGTTTGGCTTTTAGCGGCTAATGGATGCGCGGTTCCAGCAAAATGCTAAAACCTTTGGCGAGCAATTTTTCTGCCGCTTTTTCTGCTGCCGCTAAGTCGCCGTTGAGAATGGCCACTTCACAAGGCAGATAAGCTAAGGAGTTGTGTTCACCGGTGATACTTTCTAATACCAGTTTGGCTATGTGCCTAGCGTGTTTTCATCGCCAAATTGGCTGCAATAGCGAGGCGTGCGGGTTAAGCGTTGCAAAACAGAACTCACCGCCGGCTTTTTGGCCCCTGTACCGGATAATCCCGTGTCCACTGAACGGTTGAACGCCAACCACTGCACCTACAATATTACGGTTGATATAGAAGTTGCCGCAGTTTAAGTGGCGTTCCACAATATCCATATGTTTGCGAATACGGGTATGGCAACCGCCGGTCAGCGCATAACCTTTTTCATTTACCGCTTTGAGGACATTGAGTAAGTTATCTTTTTATAACGTACGATGTGCAGAATCGGACCGAAAGACTTCACGCTGTACTTGATCGAGGGTTATCCAACAACACACTCTGGTGCCACAAAATGCCCTTGGGTTGGTGTGTCGATTTCCCGCATAAGCACGGGCAACTTTGCGCATAGTTGCTTTGTGGTTTTCAAAGATTTTGTTTGGCTTCTTCATCAATCACCGGACCGATGTCGGTTTCCAATAAACGTGGGTCGCCCAAACTTAATTCTTTAATGGCTTCGGTGATCATCTTGTAATAGTGATCTGCCACATCTTCTTGTAATAATAAGATGCGTAATGCGGAACAACGTGACCTGCCGAGTCAAAGGCTGAGCTGAGAACATCAGCAACGACTTGTTCTGATAAGGCTGAAGAATCAACAACGAGGACGTTTTTGACCGCCGGTTTCCGCAATCAACACCGGATCGTTATCTGCGAGTGTCAGACGTTGCTCAATGAGTTTGGCCACTTCTGTTGAACCGGTAAATACCACCCCATCAAAAGCATGTTGGACTAACGCCGCCCCTAAATCCCCTGCTCCTAACACCAGTTGTAGGGTTTCTTTCGGGATACCGGCTTGGTGTAAGAGTTTCACGGCGGCATACGCAATTAATGAGGTTTGTTCAGCCGGTTTTGCAATCACTGTATTGCCAGCCGCTAAAGAGCGGCAATTTGGCCCGGTAAAGATGGCTAATGGGAAGTTCCATGGCGAAATACAAAGAACTTTTCCACGAGGCTCGAGCAAGTGATTTTGTGTTGCGAGCTGTTCTAATTGAACAGCGTAATAGCGTAAGAAATCCACGGCTTCACGCAATTCGGCAATGGCGTTTGGCAGAGTTTTGCCCGCTTCCAACCACTGCGGGTTTCATCAATAAGCCGAAATGTTCTTCATATAAGTCGGCGGCATTACGTCAAAACGTTAGCTTTTTCCACCGCACTTTTGGCTTTCCATTGCGTGTTGTCGGCAGCGGCAAAGCGCTTTTTCCGCCTGATTCACAGCTAAAAGGCCACTTCTGCAACAGTTTCATTGAGTTGGCCGGATTGGTGACTTGATGTGCCGCGCATTTTCAGCATTTTCAGATGCGACTAAAGACACCGCATTTTCAATGGTTGCCGCATTCAGCGCTTGTTCTAATCTTGCTAATTCCAATTCATTGCTCGAGATCGAAAACCGGCGGAGTTTTTACGGTTTTAAATAATTCTAACGGTTTGAGAACAGATTTATTCGGCTCGCCATGAGATTTGGCATAAAAGTTTCCATGGTGGTGTCACAGTTGTTCTGACCGGAATGTTTTCATCAACCAGCTGGTGAACGAAAGAGGTTTGCACCGTTTTTCTAAGAGACGGCGGACTAAATAGGCTAACAAGGTGGCGTGAGTCCCAGCCGGTGCATAGACACGAACTTGCCGGTTCAGATTTTCTTTCCCCACAATATTGTCATAAAGAGATTCCCCATGCCGAAATATGGGCATTTGGAATTCAAAGTTTTTACCTTGTCCTAATTCGTAAAATCGTGCACATGGTTTTTGCACGTTATGGGTGGCAAATGCGGATAAAGCGGCATCTTGTGCAGCAAATAATTTTTGCACAGGCAATATGAAATATCAGTGTGATTTTACGTGTGTAAGTGGAAACTCGTCAAACCATCTGCTTGTGCCCATTTAATTTCACTGTCCCCAATAAGCGCCTTTAACAAGACAGAATCATCAAATAGCCTTGTTTTTCTCGAGGCTAAATTAATCAAATAATCCAACACAAATGGACAACGTTTGAGTATAGCCTGCACCACAAAACCAATGCCTTTGTAGCCTTGTAATTCCGGTTCATCTAATAATTTTTCCACAAGATCGAGCTCTAAACAGTTGGCTTCTTCCGCATCAATATTGATACTGATGTTGTATTTTTCGCTAATAAAAAGAGTTCTTTTAAGCGAGGGTAAAGCTCATTGATGGTACGATCATATTTTGGAACGGCTATATTTCGGGTGAATCGCAGAAAGTTTAACGGAAACACTGTTGCCGTTATAAATAGTACAGCCGGCTGCGTCTTTGCCCACTTCTTCAATGGCGTGTAAAATAGTCATTGAAATAGCGTTGTGCATCAGCTTCTGTCATGGCTGCTTCGCCCAACATATCAAAAGAGAACGTAAAACCTTTTTCGTAACGTGGTTTGATGTTTTGCAGCGCCTCTTGCATGGTCACGCCTGTAACGAACTGTTTACCCAAAAATCTGCATAGATTTGATAATTGCCATACGCATAATGGGCTGCAGACAAACGGGAGAAACTACGGGTGAGCGCATTCGATAAACTGTTTTCATCAAGCGTTTCGCTGATTTTTTTACCAAACAGTAGGCCGTAACTGGCTGCATTGATAAAGAACGAATTGGAATTGCCAATGTGAGATTTCAGTTCCCTTCTTGCAATTTCTCATAAATTAAGTCATCGCGGGTTTGTGCATCAGGAATACGTAACAAGGCTTCAGCTAAGCACATTAACGCGACACTTCTTCACTGCTTAATGAAAACTCTTGCATTAAGGCATCTGCACCATATTGTTTTTGTTTCAGTTGGCGTAATTTTTAATTAACTTAATCGCATTGTCTGTGATGCGTTGTTCTTGTTCCGGAGAAAAAAATCTAATGTTTTCACTAAAGAATCGACCGCACTTTTTCTCATCTAAACGATAGTTTGCAGTGATCGCTTGGCGAATAGGGCTATATTGTTTTGATAGTGTGAATTGCATGAGAAAACCTCCTTTTGTTATATAATTGTTAACAAAATATAGGTGGCGTGTTTATTAGTAAATGACTTTTTGGTGATCTGTGACTTAAGTCACATAAAAATGAGGATTTATTGTTTGTAATCTGTACTATGTGAGTAATTTACATACTGAAAAAGACGAAAAACAACATGCCAGTACATTTCATACACATGATTGTCACTTATTACTAAAAATTATCGGGTTGACTCGCTTAACATGCTATTACACTCCGCAGGAAATAGCAGATCATTACACAATTTGACGGCGTATCCCCGAACTTTATTGAGTAAATCAGAAGCTGGATGGTTACCCCATCATTCTACGCAAGTTACATAGTGAAAGATTTTCCCCTGTGGTAAAAACAGTATTGGTTCAATTAAACGAAACGGATTTAACGATTATTCACCCCTGACCAAGGCTGTTCTTATGAAAGCTTGCCGATGATGGAAGGTATAATTTGCAAGACAGTTCGTCTTATGCCCAAATTAAATAATTTAAAGCTCTGTGCAACACAGAGCCTAATATTTAAGTAGGGTTTAGAATCGTAGCGATGCAACTTGTTTGCACGAAATCATGAATGCTTGAGCGTTAAATAACGTTCCTTGCATAATTTGGTCGTGCATCAAGATGCACGCTACGCATGAAATCGTGAATTACGTATCGAGGTTAATTATTCGTGCAACAAGTTTGCACGCTACGCCTAAAATCGTAAATTACGTATCGAGGTTAATTATTCGTGCAACAAGTTGCACGCTACGAGAGGATTCCATACGCATAGCGTATGGTTTTTATAGCCGGACTTTGGCTGGCTATAATAAAAAGAAAAAGTGCGGTCGATTTTTAAAAACGTTTTTAAAAACCGACCGCGCTTTTTCACTCAACCAAATTATTTATTCAACATTTCTCTTAACGCTGAACCGATTTCTGCCAAAGCTTCTCACGGTTTTCACACCGGCGGCTTCCAGTGCTGCGAAATTTTTCATCGGCAGTGCGCTCTTTCCACCACTGATAATGGCACCGGCATGCCCCATGCGTTTGCCTTTCGGTGCTGTCACGCCGGCAGTATGAGCTCACCACCGGTTTTGGTTACATGTTCTTTAATGAACGCCGCCGCTTCTTCCTCGGCGGAACCGCCAATTTCGCCGATCATCACAATCGCTTCCGTTTGCGGATCCTCTTGGAATAATTTCAAAATATCCACAAAATTAGAACCTGGGATTGGATCGCCGCCGATACCCACACAAGTGGATTGACCAAAACCTTCATCCGTCGTTTTGTTTCACGGCTTCATACGTCAACGTACCTGAGCGGGAAACAATGCCAATCTTTCCCTTTTTATGAATGTTGCCCGGGCATGATGCCGATTTTTGCATTCTTCCGGTGTAATCACGCCCGGACAGTTTGGCCCAATCATGCGTACACCCGGTTTGATTCAAGCGTTGTTTCACCACCAGCATATCCAAGGTTGGGATGCCTTCGGTGATACAAATAATCAATTTAATCCCGGCATCAATGGCCTCTAAAATCGCATCTTTACAGCCCGGCGCCGGCACGCACGTCACCGTGGCTGTGGCGCACCGGTTGCCTCTACGGCATCACGTACGGTGTCAAACACAGGCAATCCCTAAATGGGTCGTGCCACCTTTATTTGGTGAAACGCCTCCCACCAGTTTAGTGCCATAAGCTAATGCCTGTTCGGAGTGGAATGTACCTTGACCGCCGGTGAAACCTTGGCAAATCACTTTTGTATCTTTATTAATTAAAATTGACATACTATTGCTCCTTATGCGTTAGCCTTTGCCGCTTTCACCGATTCTACCGCCGCATCAGTCAACGTTTGGGCAGCAATAATATTCAAACCGCTCTTCGCTAAAATTTCACGGCCTAACGGGGGCATTATTACCTTCTAAACGCACCACCACCAGGCACGTTGACACCCACTTCATTCACTGCCGCTACAATCCCTCAGCAATCAGATCGCAGCGTACAATGCCACCAAAAATATTGACGAGTACCGCTTTGACATTTTTATCAGGAAAGGATGATTTTGAAGGCTTCCGCAACGCGTTCTTTCGGTTGCACCGCCCACATCAAGAAGTTCGCCGGTTGACCGCCGTAGCAACTTCACAATATCCATTAGTGCCATGGCAAGCCCTGCGCCGTTCACCATGCAACCGATATTGCCGTCTAATGCCACATAGTTAAGTTGGAAAACTTTTCCGCTAAGGCTTCGCGTGGATCGTCTTGGCTTGGATCTTGCATTGCCGCTAAAAGCCGGCTGACGATATAGCGCATTGCCATCCACCACGATTTTGGCATCTAAACAAAGAAGATTACCCTCTTTTTGTAACCACCAGTGGTTCACTTCTAATAAGGACAAATCTCTTTCGACGAACATTTTTGCCATTTGGGTAAAAATATGAGCAAGTGTTTCACTTGATCGCCTTTTTAAACCTAATTTAAACGCCAGCTCACGCCCTTGATATGGCATACCGCCGGTAAGCGGATCAATCGCCATTTTGTGTAATAAGTGTGGTGTTTTTGCCGCGACTTCTTCGATATTCATTCCACCCTCAGTGGACACCATGAACGACCACACGTTGAGAAGCTCGATCGAGCACCGCGCCTAGATACAATTCACGTTCAATTTGTGAGCCTTCTTCTACGTAAATCGTGTTTACCGGCTGACCATTGGCATCCGTTTTGGAAAGTGACCAAACGTTGCCCTAACCATTTTATTTCGCAAACTCTCTGACTTCTGCTTCGTTGCGCACAGGTTTCACGCCACCTGCTTTACCTCGTCCACCGGCATGGACTTGACATTTCGCCACCCAAACATCACCGTTTAAGTGTTTAATCGCCTCTGCCGCTTCGTCTGCAGTTTTACAGGCAATGCCTTTACCCACCGGCAAGTTTGTATTCGGCAAAAACTTGCTTACTTTTGATATTCATGTAGATTCATAGAAAATCCTCTGTTAAATGCCCTAATTTTTTGTCGTCTGTTGAAACAAAGAACCGCCTGCCTTACGCACACGCGGTTCTTCTTTCTTTAGATTTCTAGCAATAATCTTGTTGGGTCTTCCAACAGCTCTTTGACGGTAACCAAGAAACCGACAGATCTCGCGTCCGTCAATTAAACGGTGATCGTAGCTGACGCCAGATACATCATCGGGCGAATGACCACCCTGACCGTCTACCGCCACCGGACGTTCTTTAATGGCGTGCATGCCCAAAATCGCGCTTTGCGGTGGGTTGATAATTGGCGTAGACATTAAGAACCGAAACACACCACCGTTAGTGATCGTAAAGTTACCGCCGGTTAAATCTTCCACGGTTAACTTACCATCACGTCCTTTTTCCGCTAAGGCTTTAATCGATTTTTCAATGTCTGCCATAGAAAGGTTATCGCAATCACGCAATACCGGGAGTGACCAAACCACGTGGCGTGGAAACCGCAATGCTCACGTCAAAATAGTGTGATAAACCACATCGTCACCGTCAATGGAGGCATTCACTTCGGATAACGTTTTAAGGCTTCTACTACGGCTTTGATGTAGAAAGACATGAAAACCCTAAACGTACTGCACGTGTTGTTTTTCAAATTTTTTTCACCGTATTGTTTACGCAAATTCATGATCGGTTGCATATCCACTTCATTGAATGTGGTTAACATCGCTGTATTATTTTTAGCTTCCAACAAACGCTCTGCAATACGTTTTACGTAAACGGGTCATCGGACGCGTTTTTCACTGCGTGCGGAATATGCCATTGTGCTGACTGTTGTTTCTGCCGGTTTAGGCGCAGCTGCACGTTTTGCGATAACCGCTTCAACGTCTTCGCGGGTAATACGACCGCCCACGCCGGTGCCTTTTCACCTCAGCAGCTTGAATATCGTGTTCCGCTAATAAACGACGAACTCCCGGACTTAACGCATCCGTGGTATGAGGCTCATCCGGCACTTCGGTGCGACGATCCGTCGGTGTCGGTTCTGCCGTTTTTCCATAGCTGCCGCAGCAGCTGTTGCGGAAGCTTCAATTTACCCAACAACTGTTTGCTCACGACTGTGGCGCCTTCATCTTGCACAATTTCACTGATCACGCCGTCTCGCTTGCGCCGGCACTTCCAAGCACCACTTTGTCTGTTTCAATTTCCACAATCACTTCATCGCGTTTCACCGCATCGCCTGCTTTTTTATGCCAAGTAGCGACTGTTGCATCAGCAACTGATCTCAGGCAAATCCGGGACAAGAATTTCAATAGTCATAATTTCATTCCTTTTTTCTATTCATTTAGCTAAGTATCAATGTTGTTAAGCATAAAAAGTGCGGTCGTTTTTCAAAGGTGTTTTTAAAACAAGCAAAAATACACCACACTTTAACGGATTAAAGCGTCAATGCATCTTCCACCAATTGCTTTTTGCTGTTTGGCATGCAATGACAAATAACCTACCGCCGGTGAAGCAGAAGCCGGGCAGCCGGCATAAAGACAATTTGGCATTGTCCGAAGCACGGCTTCAAAGTTATGTTTACTGCAATACCAAGCCCCTTGGTTCAGTGGGCTCTTCTTGACACCATACAAAATCCGTTACATGTGAATAAGGCGCTAAAGCGGCTTTCACATCGTCATGCAGGAACGGATAAAGTTGCTCAATACGAATGATAGCCACGTTATCCTGTTCATTTTTACGGCGTTGCTCAATAAATCGTAATATACTTTACCGGCACACATCACCACACGTTTCACATTTTTCGGATCAAGGTTGTCAATTTCACCAATGACCGTTTGGAATGTGCCGTTAAGCAATTCATCCATACTGGACACCGCTAACGGATGACGTAACAAGGATTTCGGTGAAATACCAATTAACGGACGGCGCATTTTACGAATCGCTTGGCGACGTAACATGTGATACACCTGCGCCGGCGTTGAAGGCACGCAAACTTGCATATTTTGTTCTGCACAAAGCTGCAAATAACGTTCCAAACGGGCGGATGAGTGTTCCGGGCCTTGCCCTTCGTAACCGTGTGGTAGCAACATCACTAAGCCACACATTCTGCCCCATTTTTGTTCGCCGGAGCTGATAAATTGGTCAATCACGATTTGCGCCCCATTGGCGAAATCACCAAACTGCGCTTCCCAAATGGTTAAGGTTTTTCCGGATCCGTGGTGGCATAGCCGTATTCAAAGGCAAGCACCCCTTCTTCAGTTAAAACGGAATCCCATACTTCAAAGCGACCTTGATTGGCGTGTAATTGGGTTAATGGCACATAGCCGGTACCGTCTTTTTGATTATGTACGACGGCATGACGATGGAAGAACGTACCACGACCGGCATCTTCACCGGATAAACGCACATGAATGCCTTCATCCAATAAGGTGGCGTACGCCATGGTTTCCGCCATCCCCCAGTCTAATAATTTTTCGCCTCGACCCATTTCTTGGCGGTCGGCATAGATTTTTTCAACGCGAGGATGCGGTTGCACGTAATCCGGATAGTGAGAGACACGTTTTGCTAAGGTTTTAAACCGATCTTCCGGGAATTTGCTTTCATACGGCGCCGTCCAGTCATAGTTGAGATACTGCAACCAGTCCACTTTTGCCATATCCATCGGGCGCCATTCCGGCACGACACTTTCGCCATTATCCAAGGCATCACGGTATAAATTGGCAAATTTCAGTGGCATCTTCTTCTGTAATGATGCCTTCTTGAATTAAACGATTGGCGTACACTTTCGGTGGGGTCGGGTGTTTTTGATAATGCCATACATCATCGGCTGAGTCGCCAATGGCTCGTCTGCTTCGTTATGACCATGACGACGGTAGGAAATCAAATCAATGAAAAATATCCCGTTTAAAGACCGCGCGATATTCCACCGCCATACGGGCAGCAAAAGCAACCGCTTCTGGGTCATCGCCGTTCACGTGAATAATCGGCGCTCGAATCATTTTTGCGCGATGTCGGTACAAAACTCGGTAGAACGGGTATCGTTCGGGTTAGAGGTGGTAAAACCGATTTGGTTATTGATCACAGTCACGAATCGTACCGCCCACTTTATAGCCACGCGCATTGGACATGTTTAAGGTTTCTTGCACGATACCTTGACCGGTAACCGCAGGTCACCGTGCACCGTTACCGCCAACACTTTATTATGTTCGGTGTCTTGTTTACGAGTTTGTCTTGCGCGGACGGAACCTAATCACAACCAGGCTCACAATTTCTAAGTGAGACGGGTTAAAGGCGAGTGTCAAATGTACTTTTTATCATCCACAGCAAAATCAGAGGAGAAACCTTGGTGATATTTCACGTCACCGGTGCGGTTATCTTCCGCATGTTTACCGGCAAATTCATCAAATAAAGTCGGTCGGGCGTTTACCAAACACGTTAACCAACATATTTGAGACGACCACGGTGCGCCATGCCCAAGACCACATCGTCCATCCCATTACGGCTGGCATGACGGATGATCTCTTTCATCATCGGGATAAAGGCATCACTTCCTTCCAACGAGAAACGTTTCGCGCCGGGAATTTCGCGCCCTAAAGTAACGTTCCTAAACCATCAGCTGCCGTTAATTCTTTCCAGTAAATTGATTTTTCGTCTTTACTGAAAAAGTGGCTGTTGAATCCATTTTTCTTGTTTGCTTTGCAACCAATTACGCTGTTCCATATCATGAATGCGCATAAACTCAAGCCCAATATTGCCACAATAGGTCAGCTTTCAAGTCGTGAGCTAAATCGCGGGTTTCATGCTTTCCCTTGCCATAAACAGCATAGTCGATATTGAAAATTTTCGTCCAAATCAGCGTCGGTTAATCCATGTTGGTGATAGTCTAATTCAGGTACCGAGGATGTTTTCCAACGGTAATAATTGAGGGGATCGAGAGTGGCTTCAATGTAACCACGGGAACGGTATGCGTTAATGAATTGTAAAACTTTGACTAATTTCGCTCGCTTTCCGGATCAATCACGGTCACGCTCTGTCCATGATTTTCTCGCGCTAAACGGCGGAAATAATCGCGCACCGTTGAATAGGGTTGCTCAAGTGCGCGTGGATTTTGGCAGCGTTTTAAAAATTTCCTGCCAACTGGCATCCACACTATTCGGGTCTTCAAGATAACTTTCATAAGATCCTCAATATAAGACTGATTTGCCCCACCTAATGCACTGGAGGAGAGCCATTCATTTAAAGAATGCTGCATACATACCACCTTAAGATTTAAATACGCTTCAACAAACAACATGATAATAAACAAAGAACAATCTTGTCCTAAGGGATACATTATGCCTGATAAATAAAAATACATTCTGTGATCTGGATTGAAATTTTACAGAAAATTAACGAAAAATAAAAGCAATAAAAATACACGGGCTTGTTATTCGCAATCGCCTGCGCACAGGCATAGGCAGAACTCCATGCCCATTGGAAATTGTAACCGCCGAGCCAGCCGGCAACATCTAATACTTCGCCGATAAAATACAAGCCTTGCACGTGATTGCTTTCCATGGTTTTTGGAGGAAATGTCATGAGTATCCACGCCGCCCATGGTCACTTCTGCGGTGCGATACCCTTCCGTACCATTCGGCACAAACTGCCAGTGGTGGATTAAATTCATCAAATTTTCTAACTGCACTTTGCTTAAAGTGTGCAATGGCTTCGTCTTGTATAAAGCCCTGAGCAAGCCATAACTCCACCAATTTTTTAGGTAATAAACGGCTTAATACGGTTTTTAACTGTAACTTCGGTGAAGATTGGCGAAGTTCGTTTAAATGATGACGGATATCCTGTCCCGGCAATAAATCAAGATGAATGCTTTCACCTGGTTGCCAATAGTTGAAATTTGCAAAATCGCCGGTCCGGATAAGCCGCGATGGGTAAACAGCATTTGATGGGTAAAAGGTTTTTGTTGATTGGTTGCGGCGACATCTAAGGAAATGCCGGATAACGCGGCATAAAAACTTATCGCATTCACGCCAAGTAAAAGGCACTAAACTTGCCCGTGGCGCAATCACGCTGAATGCGAAATTGCTCGGCAATTTGATAACCGAAAAGCGTCGCCCTAAAGCCTGGCATGAGACAAACCGCCCGTTGCGACGACTAAATGCGTACAATGCAAGGTTTCGCCGTTTGCCGACAGAAAATCCATTTTCCGTTTTTCCACAGCAGAAATGGTTTGTCTTAAGAGCAATCTCCACGCCATATTTTTTTACATTCTGCCAACAGCATGTTGACGATATCTTCTGCGCCGTTATCACAAAACAGCTGACCAAGCTCTTTTTCATGATAAGGAATGCCATACTCCGCCACTAAACCGATAAAAATCCCATTGGGTAAAAGCGTTTTAAGGCGGATTTCACAAAATACGGATTTTTGGCTCAGATAACGTTCTGAAAGAAAGCTCCATATTGGTGAAATTACAAAAAGCCTCCACCGGACATTAAAATTTTTCGACCCTGCTTTCTTTTGCCGTTATCTAAAATTCTGACTTTGCCACCGCACTTTTGCTAATTGCGCCGCACAAAACAAAGCCTGCCGCACCCGCGCCGATAATCAGCGTTTCAATGGCATGGTGGCTCACTGCAACTCTCCCTTTCTGCATGAAATCGACCATTTTCATTTTCTGAATGGTGGCTCGACGATCTACAGCGGAGTTGCCTGAATCTAAAATTTGCTGCCAATAATCAAGTGCGGTGGAATAATCGCGCGTTTTTGAAGCGCTTCTGCCGCCAACAAACGATAAAGGCGGAGACTTTCTTTCGGATCTTGTGCTAACGCCTCATCCAAGAATTGTTGAACCTGTGGTGTAATCTGTTGATTTGCTTGAAGATATAATGCCATCGCCATCAAGCCTTGCGTGGTCGGCTGACGACCACTCAATTCTTTCAGCATTGCCATAACAAACAAGAGCACTATCAAAATCGTTATTCTGCATATATGCGTCACCCAACTAATCCAGTTTTTCCGCGCTATTCGGATCTTGGCGCAATTTATCCTGAATTTTGCCGATAATCGCCTCGGTTTTTATTTTTCTTCCGTTGTTTCAAGTTGCTGATTATGTTGTGCAATTTGTTCCTGCTCACCTTGCTGCACGCGAGGAAAAAGCGTTCCAGAGAAAAATAATAGGCTAAAGGAATGACAAGCAATAAAGCGAAAACCAGGAGCGTCGATTTAAGCTCAAATTTGACCGCACTTTTCTCTTTTAAGATTGAAAGTGCGGTAGATTTTCCCGCCTGTTTTTCCGGTTCAAGCGGTGATGAACTGCGACTGGAAGACCCAAATTAACCCAAATGCCGCCAGCAACAAGCCTATCGGTAATAACCAAAGCAACGCCGTGTTCCATTGTAATGGCGGCTTATAATTAACGAGAAGTTACCGAAAACGCGAGGTCATAGCATCAATAATTTGCTGGTTCGTTTTGCCTTCATTCACCATGTTATACACCTCAATACGCAAGTCGTAAGCAATCGGTGAATTAGACTCTACTAAGTTTTTGGTTTTGACATTGCGGACAACGCAAAGACTTTCGCCAATTCCACGGCGCGGGTACGATCCGCCTGGTTATGAAATTCAAAGGTATCCACCATTTCAGCAATGGCATTCACACTGATCAATAAAAATTAACGCGAAAAATCGTTTTCATGGTTGTAATAGCTGGTTAAGTTGAGGCACGAAAAGTTTTTGCCAAGTTTCCCGATCTAATAAAGCCGGAATGACGATAACGAATAATGCCGTTGGCATCCACTAAATAGGTTTTCCGGTGCGCCGTCCACCCCCAAGTTTTCAGCGCCAATTCGCCACGGCTGTCATCAATGACTAGGGTGTAAGGATTACCCATATGTTGCAACATCGCAATGCCATTTTGCGGTTTTGTCGCGATAGTCCACGCCCACGATAGGAATCTCTTTTGCTAACTCAAGCAATAATGGGTGCTCTTGCTGACAATAACGCACCAGCTTCCCCAAATATTGATCAAAAATGGGCGTTTCGGAAAATCCTTTTGGACTGAGCGTTTGACGATTATCAACAAATTTGCCTGATAAAATTCAGGTACAGGCTTATCAATTAACGCAGAGGCGATTTTCGGATCTTGATTCAATCCCGCCAACAACAAAACACATACGCCAAGTAACAATACTAATGGCAGAAAGAAAATCACTTTTTCTATTCATCACGTTTTTCCTCTTCGCTTCGTCATCAGTACAGAACATAATGCACCCAAATGCCATCAATACACCACCGAACCACAACCAACGAATCAACGGTTTATAATGAAGTCGGAACGTAAACTCCACCCTTTGCCAAGCGGATCGCCCATAACAATATATAAATCGCCCCAAAAACCACCGGACAAGCTACTTCACTCATGGTCGTGGTACGCACATCATAATAACGGCGTTCCGGCTGTAATTCGGCATACGGCTTGCCCTTTTCTGTCACACTAAACGTTGCCGCTTCAGCCGTAAAAATTCAGTCCGATTTCATTGGAAAATCGTTCATAATGAAAATTAAATGCGCCAAGCTGTTGGCTTTGTTGCGGCGATAAACGTACACCGATTTCACTACCAAAATAACTGCTCATGCACGGCGCCCATGGTTGCAATGGCAACACCGCTATGCGCAAAAATCATCGCATAGTGAGAAAGGTCCCTAATTTACGCCAGTTTTGCCATAATGTCGCCAATAACAACCAAATCGCTAAGGTGAGCAGGAAATAAGCTGTCCATTTAAACTGTAACGCGCTGTCATTTTGCATGAAAGTGGTGAATGGCTACATAGGGAAAGCAACAAAGACAGCAACAATAACACGGTGCGGTTTAATAAAATGCGTTTTATCCGCTTTTTGCCCAATGCAAGCCGAGCGAAATCACCATGGCAACTAACACTAACGCAATCAGCGGAAGGAAAAATACTGTTGAAATAAGGCGCACCAACGAAATAGAGCCCCCAATTCATGGCTTGGAATAACATTGGATAGAAAGTGCCGAGAAACGTGCTGACGGTCGCGATGCTCAATAAAACATTCAAAAAGCACACCGCACTTTCTTTGAAAGCAACTTTAATTTCACAGATTGTTGCTGCATATTCGCTTTGAAAGCAAAACAAACCGAGCGCCCCAACAGTCAATCGGGAAGAAAATCACAAGCAATGCCGTACCACGCTGGCTATCGACTGCAAAGCATGTACGAGACGTCAATGCACCTGAGCGCACAATAAAGGTGCCGAGTACACTGAAAGCGAAACGCTAGCAGCAGAAAAGCGTTGTCCAATAATTAAAAGATGCCCCGTTTTTCACTGACAATTAAACTATGTAACAGCGCTAAGCCCTAATAACCAAGGCATTAATGACGCGTTTTCTACCGGGTCCCAGAACCACCAGCCGCCCCAGCCAGAGCTCGTAATACGCCCACCATGCTCCTAGCACAATACCTAACGTTAAAAACAACCAAGAGACCAATACCCAAAACTCGCATCACGCGGGCAATTTGGCTTTCTAAATGTTGATGCAACAAGGCGGTAACACTCAACGCAAAATTTACTGCAAAGCCGACATAGCCAGATATAACAATGGCGGATGAAAAATCAGCCCCACATCCCTGCAACATCGGGTTCAGATCTCGTCCTTCCAACGGTGCAGGGGAATACGCGTCCATACAGATTGGAGAAAGAGACGATAAAAACCGCAAAAGCTAAAACAAATTAAGCCTAAAATCACCAGGCTTTGTGCCACAAAAGTGCGGTCATTTTTCGATTAAATAATGCAAACAGCACTAACCCAAACTGAAAGCGAAAACAGCCAGAACAACATGGATCCTTCATGCCCCGCCCCAAGTCGCCGCAATTTTAAGAGAAAGTCGGCAATTGAGGAATTCGAATGGGCAGCAACATATTCCAAGGTAAAAATCATCACGACAAAGGAATACGCCAAGATGGAAATGGCGACTAACGTAAATAAGCCGAAAGCAATAGCAATCCCCAAGCTAATTGGGTCAATGCAGGCTTACGCAGCCAAAGCCCGAGTTGTGGAACGACCGGCGAGCAGAAGCGCGCTCATCATAGCGAGAAGAAGAGATAAAGCCAAGTTCGGGGATCATAAAATAATCGTGTTTTAGGGTCATGTGGTTTTGTGGATAACTTCAGGTTTCCCGCACCGTCTCTTTAAGAAAGAAGAAGTTGGAGGAATCGCGATTTGACACCTATAAAGATGAAATCACCTGCCAAATCTCCACCCCTCTTTTGCTATAAAGAGCGGAAAGTGAGATCAAAACGTCAAAATTTTCGCACTTTACTCGTAGAAAAACAAATCGATTTTCTTGTGGCCGTCTTTCTTTTATTTGCCAAAGAAAATAACGGAAACAAAAGGCGTATTTTACTACGCCTTTTGAGTACAAACAAAAACCTTTATCACGCGGTACGGTCAGCTGTCCTGCGTACAGAGATAAAGTAACGCAAGCATAACACCCCAATCAAGTCGAAAAATCGACACTAGGATGATAAAAGTTCTTGTTGAATTTCCAAACGATCGCTAACAAACATATTAGCAACCAATGGGAATTAAGATACCGATAAAGAATACCCCAATCCAGAAGACTGCGCCCCAGAAGCCGGATAATGCATTTTGTAATGCCACCGACTTTTTGTCCGCCACCGAAAGTGTAAGTCCCAACGAAGAAACGGATACTAATAGACCGAGCTCGGTAACCATAATCGGCACTTCAAACTTTATGAATGAAGTGATGATTCATGGGAATCGCCTTTAATATTACCTGCAATCAGGATAAATAAGAGGTGGCTAGCGATACCGGATGAGGTACAGAAGCCAGGAATAACGCTGGTAGATACCGGGTTATTTCAACATCAGGGTAGCTGATCAACGCTAGAAAGTAAGAAGCCGGTATAAGCCCCTAGCACTGCGGCTAAGATGAAAGAGAATAACTTCAACAGGGACGGTTACGCGTTCTAATACATTGATAATTTTTACCGACGAGCAGTTTTGGCATAAAACGTTGGATCGAACGCCGTGATATCTTCTTTGAAGATAACGACACCAACATAGCAAGAACAGCATATACACTTGGAATAACATTACCCCATAGACATCACAGAGTTAAATTGATAGTTAAACATCAATTTCCAGAATGTCAAGGACGTGCCAAGTGGAAAAATCAACAAGGGTTAAACCGATTAATGTCGGCACACTCCCCTAAAAATACGGCAGCTGCTCTGAATAATCCAGTTTTTGTTTGGATTTTTCTAGTTTGTTACTACGTTTATAAGCGATTGCTAGTTGTACTGCACCAGAGGAAATACCAAGCAGAACAGATGAGATAGCGATTGTTGAATCCACACCAGATTAGGTGTGTGAAACGGGAACAGGATAATCTAATGTCATCTTCTTGGCTCTCCATGTTGGAATGGAATATGGTAAAGATTTCGGTTGTGTACCTAATTCACTTTCAGTGCGGTAAAACCGGGCTTTGTCTTTACCTTGCGTGCCACTGCACTTGTCGGATCATTCATATCGCCAAAGGTTAATGCTTTGGTTGGACGAGCTTCTACACACAAGCCGGTTGTTTACCAGCTGCTAAGTTTGTATCGACAGAAGTTACATTTATCCGCAGTACGGTGTGCCGGATGAATGAAACGTACGCGATATGGACAGACTGGCAACACATGTGCGCAACCTACACAAAGATCTTTTATGCACATCTACGATACCGGTTTCAGGATCGATGAAATGATGCACCGGTCGGACAAACTGCCACACAAGGTGCGTTTCGTACAGTGTTGGCAAGATTGACGGAAAAACTCGTACTCTTGATTTGGGAATTCCCCATAAGGTTCACTACGAAGAATTTCCAAACGTGAAACTGCCTTCAGGCACGTGGTTGGTTTCACGACAAGCATCCCATACAAGCGGTACAGCCGATGCACGCGGTTTCGTCGTGTACCATCGCGTAGCGTTTCGGTTTATCCGCCTTTTCCTCTTTTCGCTAAAGGGTCACTGATGTTCCCGTCATGAAGGATCAACGCTCCCCATGCCGGAAACAAAGTTTCGGCGTGAGCAAGCTGTCATTGTTTATCCTTTTTGTTCGGTTGATTGCGTTTGTGATTGTGCTTCTTTTGCCGCTTTGCGTTTTTGTTGTTCGCCGTGGCAATCTACACAAAGTTTTCACACGATTTTTCGGTTGAATACCTTTCATCGCATCATCTTTCGGGTGTAATGTATGGCAGCTTGCACAAGGCATTTCATTGCGTGAACATCATGCGCCAAAGTTTTCACGAAGTTTTGTCCGGTTGGTGACAAGCAAAACAGACTTGGTTTTTGTTCTGTGCGCTATACATCGCGTTTTTATCACCGAAAAGATATCGCCATCAAAACGCATCACGTCTTTTTGCACCGACGGTGATCTTCCGAAATATTGCCGTGACAGTTTACACAGTTAATCGGTTTACCGTGTTCGGACTTTTTCTGATTTAAGTGTGCGCACATGAGATTTACCGAAATGTAATTCACCACCGGATTGATCTAAAGTTTGACTTTTTATCGGCTTTATCGAAATTTATGACATTTTGCACAATATTGGTTTCGGATCACGTTGGTTATCAATTGCGGCTCGTAAGTGAGCTTGACGAGGCAGACGTTTGCTGCCATCTCTTCCGCGCTTGTAGTCATTGGATTGCGGCGAACATTGCAAACGCAATGCAAGGGCTTTTGCTCGAGTTTGCGGATTAGAGACGTTAAATTCATTCTGATTACCTCAAATATGGGGTTAAAAATGACCGCACTTCGGCACTTTGGTTACAAAAGTGCGGTTCTTTTTATTGTTTTGTTGCGGTATCTTCAGCTAATTTGCCATTGGCTTTCGCTTCTTTTACCCATTGAGGGTACAACAGTTTCTAAGAATTCTTTTTCGCTTTACGTTCTTTCTCGATATCAATACCCATTACTTTCCATGCTTTATCAGCTGTGAAAATATCTGGTACTTCAACCGGAGTTTTCACGCCATGTTTAGTTAAGATTGCTGCAAGTTTAGCGCGAGCATCCGCTGCTTTGTCGATACCGGAACCTAATACGCGAAGCATTACATCAGGTGCGTGCATGTAGCTACCGTGGCTTGCTGCAGAGTGGTCCCAACGCCATTGAGCGTGACGGATATCCATTAAAGCAGGTTCCATTTCTTCTTTGGTTGCACCAGCATCCCATGCTGCTTTCGCTTCAAAAGTGAGCTACGAACAACGATCTTCTAAACGACCCATTACATCTTTTCACTTCTTTTTACGTGAAGCAACGATGTCTTTAAGTTTTTCTTTGCTTTGATCGTGACAGTTTGCACATGTGGTATCAAATGCATCGAATGGGTTTTGGATTTTGGTGGTCGGTGTAAACTTTACCATCTTTACCTTGTACTTTAGGCATGTGACAGTCGATACAAGTTACGCCGTTTTTACCGTGCATACCTAAAGACCAAATTTCAAAAGTCAGGGTGTTGCGCTTTTAACATTTGGTGCTTTAGAAAAAGCGTGAGTCAGTCACTGAAGCCGATATCATCGTAGTATTTTCGATATCATCAACAGTTTTGACCGTTGTTCCACGGGAAGGTTACTTGTTTTAAGTCGCCCGCGGTAGTATTCAACGTGACAGTTTGCACAGATTTCAGCACGTTTTCAGTGCGAGCAGCTGTGTTAAAGCTTTAAGTTAGCTTGTTCTTTACCTTCAGCTTTTTGCTTTTTGGCTTGAAGTGCATTATTTAAGTGATCTAATGCACGAAGAACGTGTGGACGACGCAATACGTAATGCTGGTTTGCCTTCAGCAAAAAGTCTTTAGAGGTCGTATCGTGACAGTCAGCACAACCGATCGAGTTGACAATTTCTGGTCCACCTTTAGCCCATTTTGGCACCAAAGTAACCATCTTCACCCCATTCTGCAATTAAACGAGGAACGTCTGGACCTTTACAAGTCCAACATGCCATTGGTTGAGGCCATCATTTGCATTTTTGGGCGCACCAGTACGTAAAAATATTACGTACATCTTCTACTGCATAAACGTGACCACGAGGTGCGTTATATTCTTTTTGCGAAAGAATAGCGCCCCATAACACGATTAAACGTGGATCTTGTTCATCTAGCATAGATGATTTTGTCGCCTTTTTCAGTGGCTTTCCAAGAATTCAAATTGTTTAGGGATACTTTTCTCAGCAAATTTTTCATTCACTGCTTCATTTTTAGATTTGGGTTAGGCGCTTCAACCGGTTGCTCCAGCGGTTTGTAAACCAATTCTGCCATCGCTGAATTACATACGCCAGCTGCGAAAAAGCTGCCACAGTCAGCTTTTTCTCAATGCGTTCACGATAATCACTCCAATAAGGTTATAAATATGGCTTCTACTAGAGTTAATAGAAGGTGATAAACATCTATTATCAGCTCGTTAGTAATGAGAATTTTTATTATTAATAACAATATGATAGAAGACATAAAGACTTTAAAATCAGTCGGTAAAACATAGCAAATGCACATATTTTTTCTATGGATATTTTAGCATTTTCTTGTTTTTGATCAATTTTTAAAATTTCAGACTGATTATTTTGTGGCTTTTTACCATAAATGATGGTTGAAATGCGGTGATGCCTCTTTACGACTAATTAGAAGTTGACGCAAAAAAGCGAAGTTCCTCAAGAAACTTCGCTCTTCTTTAAAAAGCAGAGTGCGGTGCAAAAAAATAACCGCGTTTTATGTTGAAACTACCAACCGTGATAATATCCCACTGCGGCATCACCATAATCGATGGGTGGCGCTCGCGATAAATCACCTGTTTTTGGCGCATTATCACCGGCATTTAAAACATTCTCTGCCGGTTTTCCGCCTTCACTTTATATTGCGCCGGAACGGTATTACCGCTGTAAACCTTTGGCGGTAATCGGCAACCGCGCGTATCCAAAGGCGCATTCCTTGAGGGGAAGAAGAACAAAGCAGCAAAAGCACACTTGCACCTACGATTAAAATCACGTTTTTCATCATATTACCTCAATTTTTCGGTGTTTCTGTCGGCGTTTGTGCCGGCATCATTTGCTGATGTTTTCTCTGTTCTTGACGCATCTAACGCATCACGCGCAGAACGAATGCTGCGTTCAATATTGGCACGCTGATCGTCTTTCGGCAACAATTTTAACATCATTGCCCATAGTGACGGCTCGCCATTTTGTAATCTTCCGTTTCAAAATAACTGAAACGCCAGCAAGCTTAAGGCTTCGATATTGCGTGTGATCCTCACGAATCACTTCACGCAGTAAATTGTTTTACCTTTTAACTTGATCCGTCGTGATCTTCAGAAAACATCAAAAACACGAGCATACCCGAGCTTATACTAGGTTATTTATCGGGATCTAACTTTATTCGCACGATGCAAAACTCATCCAAGGACATTCTTTGCGGTTTATCTAAATTCATAACAATTTGTCCCTAGCAGCCACCAGTTTTTCGCATTCGTCGGATCTTTTCTGTAAATCAACTCGTAGTGCGGTGGCAAACTGTTGCATTTCACTTTCACTCTAATGGGTTCGCTTTCTCTCCTTTTTCATTCGTTCAAAAAAGTGCGGTAACTTTTTCAACAGATTTTTCTCTAACATGATTTCCGATTGCCAAGCTCCCACTGCAAAATAGTGCAGCAAACCGACAATAATAGCAAGGCTAAGACACCGGAAATAAACCACACTACCGTAATTTTTGCTCACTCGAACAGCTCTATTAGAGGCGTGTTGCGGAATGTCTTCTAATAAAAGCTTGTTGCAATTCCACTTTTAAGCTGTTCGGTATTTTTCCAACATCCCTTGATTTTTCATCTAGTTCAATCTCTTTTTAAAGCGCTCGAAAATAAAAAGGCTTTATTGACGTCATCGCGTTTGTACTGATGCGTACTTTTTGTGCTTTCTTTTCAAGAGTGGAAAAAAACAAATTAACGCGGCAATCAGCGTTAAGATGCAGAATGCTTAACCATAAATTCATCTATCATTCTCCTTGTTTAATAAAGCTATTCAAACGGTGTTTGTTGCTCTTCAGTTTAACAGCGATTAGTGGCACTTTCGTCGCATTTTGTTCACTGGCTCACTTTGCGAACTGTTTACGACGGAAAAGTACCAAACACGCCAAAACAAAATGAAAGATAATCGGTGCGCCCCAAAGAATCACGGTAACGCCGGCGTTAACGGCGGATCATAAGTGACAAAATTACCGTAGCGATCCACCATGTACTGCACAACATCTTGTTTGGATTTGCCTTCTTGCACAACTCAAACACTTTGCCGCGCATATCGCACCGCGATCACTCGCGTTGGAATCGGCAGTATTGTTATTCTGACATTAGCGGACAACGTAATTCCTGCGTTAACGCGTGATAATCATCTTCCTGTTGCGGTGACACTGAAATTCAATGCATCAATCGCTGCAGAAATGCACGTAACGCTAAACAAAAAGTGCGGTGGAAAATAAAAGCGTTTTTATCATTACTCTTTCCCTCCGCCTAATTTTTGATAAATCGGCTGTAAGGTTTCCTGCCAAACTTTTTCGTTTACATCACCGGCATAGCGGATAATGAATCACGCCATTGCCATCAACAATGAAAAGGTTTCCGGCGCGCCGTACACCCAGATCTAAAGCAAAGACCCTTTTTCATCTTTTCAACACGACCTGATAAGGATTGCCCAAGATCATTGAGCCATTTTCATCGCTTTCGCGTTGTTATCTTTATAGTCAGACCGATTATCGTGACGCCTTGTTTTGCAAGTGGTTCAGATATTAGTGATGTCGGCATAACAGGTAGGACACCAGTTCCATATATATTGAGAGCCGGTTTGCCTTGCTTAAACAAGCGATTCATCATAGGTTTTTCTCTGGAAAGCTAAATCCTGCAAGGTTTTTTGCCGGTACAGGGTTTCCCACTAACGCAGATTCTAATGTTTTCGGATCATCGCCTTGTGCATTGCGTTGCAGCTGCACCAAAATGCCGCCGCTAAACCTAAAAATGATTAAAAGGTAAATATAATTTTTCTTTATTCATTATCAATACTCTATTACGCCAATTCAGATTTATTGCGCATTTTCACTGGTTAAAATTTTGCTAAAAGCGATAACGACGGTCAAACATACACAATAAACCGCCCAGCGCCATAAACAATCCGCCTAGCCAAATCCAACGAATAAACGGTTTATAATATAAGCGTAATGCCCAAGCGTTATTCTCTAATTTTTCACCCTAACGCCAGCATATAAATCACGGGTAAAGCCCCAGTCGATAGCTGCTTCGGTCATCGGCATTTTGCTTACACGTATAAAGACGTTTTTCCGCGATATAATGTGGCTTCGTGTTTTTACCATGATAGGTGATATCAATTTTGTGCTTTTCCACCGATATAGTTAGGACGTTAGCATCGCTAATGCCCTTTGAAAAGGTGAAATCATAGTCAGCAATTTGTACGGTATCTCCCACACTCATGCGGACATCACGTTCAACACTGTAGTTTTGGCTGAACGCAATTCCCCAAACGGTCATCGCGACACCCTAAATGTGCCAACACCATGCCCCAGTGGGAACGAGATAATTTTGTAACTCCTTTCAAGAAACTTTCCCGATGCGTTTGCCCGTTGATGCATTTCATAAAGACTAAACAATACGATAATCACTGCCATCATGGTGCCTGACGCAGCACTGACGGTAAGTTTGTCTTGCAATAAATAAGGCAGTGCAAAACCGGCAATCAGCATGATAATCAAACTGACAATCACCGGCGTGCGAATGGCAGAGAGTGGTCACGACGCCACTTCTAAGCGGGCTCAATACCTAACAGCAAAGCAAACGGTGTCATAATAATCGGAACATTTGATCAAAGAACGGCGCACCAATAGAAATGGAGCCCTAAGCCTAACTGTTTGTGTACGAGAGGCAACAATGTTCCCAACAATACGACACAAAAGTGCGGTCATTAATAAAATATTATTTAACAACAACAGACTTTCACGGGATAACGCTCCGCATTATCACGTGAACGAATTTTGACTTCCTTTGTAAGCATACAAGGTCAGTGAGCCGCCAATCACCACGATTAAATAGGGACTAAGACATATAAACCGACGCGTTGGATCAGATGCAAAAGGCATGTACGAGACCAAAAATACCGGAACGAACCAAGAATGTGCCAAGCAAAACACAAAGAGAACGCAGAAATCGCGAGTAACACCGTCCAGGCTTTAAAAGAACCGCGTTTTTCCGTTACTGCTAAGAGTGCAATAACGCCGTTCCTGCCAACCAAGGCATGAAAGAGGCATTTTCTACCGGGTCCCAGAACCACCAGCCGCCCCAGCCTAAGTTCGTAATATGCCCACCAAGAACCAAGCACGATACCAAGTGTTAAGAACACCCAAGCTGCCATCGTCCAAGGACGATGACCACCGAGCCCAAGCGGTATCAATTTACCGGTCATCAAAGAGGCGATGGCAAAAAGCAAAACGCGACAGAAAAACCCAACGTAGCCCATGTATAACAATGGTGGGATGGAAAAATCAATCGACATCCTGCAATAATGGAGTTTAAGTTCTTTGCCGTCCACCGGAAATTCAGGGAATGTGCGGGTTAAATGGATTAGAGGTAAACAACACGAAAAAGCAGGAAAGCCGATACTGATAATCCCCATGATACCCAATACACGCGAACGGTGGCTTCTTGTGGTAAAGCGTTTACTAAACAAGGCTACCGCGGCTCCACAAAGATAACAACCAAATCCACAACAACAAGTGATACCTTCATGCGATCCCCATACCGCAGATAAACGATAATAAATCGGCAATGTCGTATTCGAGTTATTTACGACATATTGCACGCTGAAATCGTGATAGCGAACAAATAAAATAAGCGCGCCAAAAGACACGCTTAAGACGACAAATAAACCATATGTCATCGGACGCGCCAAGGCCATGAACTGTACATTGCCTTTTTCCGCACCCCGCAGTGGAAAATCGCCAATAAACATCGCGATTGCTAAACTCAACGCAAGCGCATAATTTCCTAATTCTGCAATCATTACCGACCTTCTTGTCATCTTTCTCTTGACGATCGCGTTCCTCTCACCCTTTCAGATCAGAAATACCCATCGGTTTATGCACTTTTTGCATTTGTTTTTCTAAATCCGGCGGCACGTAGTTTTCATCGTGTTTCGCCAACACTTCGCTTGCTACTAACAAGGTTGGTTCTTTTAAAGATACCTTGTGCAACAATGCCCTTGACCTTCACGGAATAAATCGGAAGAATCCCTTCGTATTCAACACTGATAGATGGACCAATGTCATTTCAAATCGAAAACCGAACTTTTTAAGCTTTTCGGATCACGTTCTACCGTACCGGCAACAACCATGCCGCCGACACGAATACGCTGTCCAACTTCCGGTTTTTGATCAGCATCATCATTTTTACCGTAAATCACTTCTGACGGTGTATAGAACAGGTCGATATTTTTGGCGCAAACGCGTATAACACTATAAGCAGTAGCCACAGCCACACCTTAACAGTACGAATAAGACCACGGATAAACGAGGGATTTACGTCTCGGGATTCATAGCGTATCTCCTTTTTGCTTTCATTTTGTTTGTAAAGCGGGCTTCACGTTGTTGTTCACGTTTGATGGATTTTAGCACCGCACTTTTGCCTGCAAGGCTTTGAACGATAATGCACCATAATCGCCAATAAGCTCAGATCCATAAGACAGCCACACATAAAAATCCCGTAGCCGCCCATGTCAGTAAATCACTCCAACTTTGAAAAACATAGTTCCCCCAGTTCAATAAAACTCTTTTCTAGCCAATGCTTTTACCCATGGGCGTTTAGCATCTTCTTTTCAATAGCTCATTGCGATAACGCACCAAAACGTCAGCCAAATGGATAACGTCATGAAAACCAAAGATACATAAAATCAGCGGCAGCAACATTGGTGTAGCAATGGACGTCGTTCTAATTTTGTGATACTTGCGCCTTGATGCAGGGTATTCCACCATTCCACCGAAAAGTGAATGATCGGCAAATTCACCACACCAACAAGGCACAAGACACATCGCGGCTTTTTGCACCGACATTGCGATCTTGAAAAGCGGAATACATCGCCAACACGCCTAAATATAAGAAAAACAGAATTAACTCGGCAGTTAAGCGGCATCCCATACCCACCAAGTTCACCCACATTGGTTTTCCCCAAATCGCACCGGTACCAACGCCAAGAAGGTAAATAATGCCCCAATCGCGCCATCGCAATCATTGCTAACTGTGCCTGTTAATCTGCCACACTAGTGCCACTAATGCCGCCACCGCCATGGAGCCATAAACGCCCCATCGACCAAATGCATCGGCACATGCACATACATGATGCGGAAGCTATTGCCCTGTTGATAATCCGCCGGCGCAAATGCGATTCCCCCAAACAATACCAACCGTTAATAAAAGCGCCGTCAACATTGCGAAGTAAAGGGACTGAACTTACCACATAAATTGATATTGCGTTTCCGATTTTTGCATAAGGATGCAACCATTTCCACATAAACTAATCCTCTATTGATCCAAACTGATGCGTAATGCCGCAGCGATGGCAAAATGGCGATAATGTCATCACGCCAGCTAAAATCGCACCTAAAATGGCTAATTGTCCGCTGTAAGGTAGAGCTCAATCCTGCGGCATCTAACACCGACGCAGAAAAATAAGCACAGGAATAAATAGCGGCACAACCAACAAACTGAGTAGCACGCCGCCTTTGCGTAATCCCGACTGTTAACGCGACACCAATAGCACCGAGACAACTCAATACCGGTGTGCCTAATAATAGTGTCAGAACCAACGCCCACCAAATTGGTATTTCCAATGACAACAATAATGCGGCGATAGGCGACAACAAAATCACGGCAAGCCTGTCAACCAATGTGCCAGCACTTTCGCCAAGTGCGGTTAATACCAAATGTTGCGAGTGAGCATGACCTGTTCTAAAGAACCGTCAATATAAATCGTCACGAAAATAAAGCGTTCAAAAGGACAACAACGCGGACAACAACGCCGCCACCCAAGCCACGCCCGGTGCGATGCGTGACAATAATTCGGATCGGTCCAATAACCAATGGGAAACAACAGTAATTACAATCAGGAAAAAAACCACAACGGATTAAGAATCTCCGCCTGTTTGCGCATGGCAATTTGTAATTCGCGTTTAATAATAGCCAAAAGATCATGCCGTCACTCTGTACACTTTAAACTGTTCTAAATTGATTTTTCAAATGCGCACTCGGCACTTCCTGATGACTGGTTAAGATCACGATACCGCCATTTTTGCGCGTGTTGTTCAAAAAGTGCGGTCAACACCTGCCACGCCTTTTTATCGATCGCGTTAAATGGCTCATCTAAAATCCATAACGGTGCTTTTTGATAACCACAAACGAGCCAACGCAATACGTTTTTGCTGTCCCGGCTGAAAGTTGTGCCGCGGGAATATCTTCTCGCCCCAGCAAAGTCCCGACTGTTTGCATACATCCCACAGTATTTCATCACCCTGGCGACAAGGGTGATTTGTTGATAAAAAGCGCAAATTTCTCCCACGCATTCAATTCCTGTTTAATGCCACTCTGATGTCCTAAATACAACAAATCAGAATGAAAAAGTTTCGCGCTGTTTAGTAATTGCGTCAGAATTCCACCGCACTTCGCCTTCTAGAGGAGAGGCAAGCCCGGCAATAATGCGTAACAAACTGGTTTTCCCAATGCCGTTGTGCCCTTCAATTTGCACAAAATCACCCGCCTGAATGTGTAAATTCACGTATGAAAAGGACTTTATCTCCCCGTTGGCAAGCGAGATTCTCGAGAATTAATTGATTTGACCATAACAGATTGTTTCACAGACTTATTTTTTTGCGGGGCATTCTATCATAAGGAAATTAAATGGCAGGTTAAATCACATAACCATTTAGAGGTGGTTTAACCACTTTTTTTGACTTAGAACAAATTTCGTTCTTTGTTACAAATACGAATACCTCTCATAATGTGCGAAACCCTTGATATAACTGAGGTTAATTCGTGGGTTATTCCCGATGTTTAACCGTTAACGTCACGTAGCAAACGACCGCAATCACAGAACAAAGCACCATGGCGAATAACATTGGCGCCGCCGAATTGATCGGCAATAAAGACACCAAAGATCCCATGCAGGCGCCAATGCCAAACCGTACGCTCCCGACCATAGAATTCGCCGATCCTGCCGAATTGGGGAACTTTTTCTAAAATAGAGGCCATCGCATTAGAGGAAATCAATGGATTTTGTCCCACAAACACTGCTACGCCCAGCGCCATTGACCAAAAACCCAAATCTAATAACGCCACAAGCAACAACCAGATGCCCGCCAAACCTTGTATCCCAAGCCCCAAACGGAACATGGTCTCCGCCCCCCATTTAGCCACTAAACGCCCATTTAAGAATGAACTAAAGGTCATCACGCCAATGTTCAACATAAAGAAATAGCCGAAAATTTTTCAGGCTTTGATGCCGTAAATCCCGATATACACAATCGATCCTGCCGTTAAAAACGCAAATAAGCCGGCAAAGACAAAGGACGTTGAGAACATATAACCCCAACACCGGTTTTTGTTTCCATAACGCCATAAAATTACGGGCAATAATATTTCAAGCGTAACGGAATCCGATTTTTCTTTATGATGCGTTTCCGGCACCACAAAAAGACCAGCAAAATACTCAATAGTCCCATGAAAGCAGTCACATAAAAATGGCGTGCCAATGGAAAAATAGACAATATAACCGCCGACAACCGGTGCGATCAACGGCGCAATCATAAACACCAGCGTAATCGTCGACATCATTTTGGAAAGTGCATTCTTGTCAAACAAATCACGCAACAATGCGCCTACCAATACCACCGGCGCCGCACCAAAAAGCCCTGCATAAAAACGAAGTGCGGTGAAATTTCCGATAGAATGGATTTGCGTTAAAAATCAATGCCGCTATTGCAGAAACCGTTACGCCTAACAAAATAATTGGCTTGCGTCCGAAACTGTCACCGAACGGCCCCTCAGAATAATTGCCCCAACGCCAAACCATACGCAAAAGCGGTTAGCGTATGTTGCACCTGATCGTTTGTGACCTGTAAATCCTGCGCAATATTCAAAAACGCCGGCAGGTACATATCACACCCAATGGCGGCAACATGGACAAAATACCCAACGCCACCACAAAAATAAAAATTCGTTTTGACTGTTTTTATTTGAACTCAAACTAGGATTCTCCACTAAGTATGCGATTTCTTCCTCTGTTAGAGGGACGAAATTCGCCTTCTGCCAAATGTTCATCTAACACCACATCACCGATCTTCCAACGATGTAATGCGATAACTTTGTTGCCCCAACGCAGCAAACATCCGTTTTAACTTGATGATAACGCCCTTCGCTCAGGAGTTAAATTCACGTTGTAATCATCT
>BNJS01003997.1_pt1 | contig 74012 bp, 115 predicted proteins | sample 8540461 | NCBI WGS metagenome assembly BNJS01 (sample SAMD00202454, study PRJDB9452) | human saliva metagenome | isolation source: human saliva | place: Japan
ACTAACAAGATAAACATATTTCATAAAAAAACTCCTACTTATAGAAGAGGGAATAGTTCACAAAATAAGTCAAGAATTATTTTGAAAAATATTAATAAAATTTTTGAAAACTGTGATAATAATCACAGTTTTTTTATTAGTTAAATGATAATATATATAAGAAATTTTTTTAATACTTTGAAGAATAATGTAAATTTTTGAACTATAATTAAAATTTGTTTAAGTTTTAGAATTGGAGGAAAAGATATGAAACTTAGATTAAGTGTTGAAGAGTTTGACAAAGGTCTAGAAGAATTATCAAAAAAATATTTGATACTAGCCCCAAGAACTTTTTGAAAAAGAGGGGAACATATTCTGACACAGATGTTGTTAGATATGCAAAGGTAAATAGTTTTTTTCTGAAATGAATTGGGAAGATAAATCTCATTTCCCAGCTAAAAGAGGCACTATTACCAGTTAATGAAGTACTATTTTATTTTACAGAAGATGAATACAAAGTGGCTGCTGAAGATACAAGAGAAAGATTAGTATTCTTAAGAGCTTGTGATATGAATGCTGTAAAAAGAATAGACCAAATATACTTAGGAAATGGAGCTAGTAACGATTTCTTTTTACACTAGAACTAGAAAGAAAAACTAAGTTTGTTGTTGTAGGTTGTACAAAAAGTTTTTAGAAACTGTTTCTGTGTTAGCATGGGAACAAATAAGGCGGATAACTATGATGCTGCTATGAACATAAGAGGAAATGAAATTCAATTAGAACTTAGAGATGACGATTTAAAAAGTTTTTCTTAGGAAGAGAAGTTGATTTTGATATAGATTATGTTAGTAAAAAAATGATTTTTGAAGTTGAGTTACCAGATAAGGTAGACTTTATGTATATGCAAAAATCATAAAATGTGGGATGAGTATGACACTAGATGTATAGCTTGTGGAAGATGTAACTATAGTTGTCCTACTTGTACTTGTTTCTCAATGCAAGATATCCACTATAAAGAAAATAAGAATATGGGAGAAAGAAGAAGAGTTTGGGCTTCTTGCCAAGTAGATGGATATACAAATATAGCTGGAGGGCACTCATTTAGAGTAAAACATGGTCAAAGAATGAGATTTAAAACTTTACATAAAATTCATGACTATAGAAAAAGATTTGGAGAAAATATGTGTGTAGGTTGTGGAAGATGTGATGATATGTGTCCACAATATATCTCAATATCTGAAGCATATGAAAAAGTTGCACGTGCTATGAAAGAAAAAGATAATGAAGAATTGATATCAGAAGTTTATGAAAAAGTTGTTAAAAGCAATGAAAGAAAAAAGAGAGGAGTAGAATATGTGTAATTGTGATAATCCTTATATCCCTTGTCCAGCTGAAATTATTGAAATAACAAAACATACAGATATTGAATGGACATTTAGAGTAAAAGCAGATACAAGCAAAACAAAACCAGGGCAATTTTATGAAATTTCTCTACCTAAGTTTGGAGAAAGCCCTATATCAGTTTCAGGTATAGGTCCAGATTTCATTGACTTTACTATAAGAGCTGTTGGAAGAGTTACAAATGAAATTTTTTTGAATATAAAATTGGAGATAAATTATTTCATTAGAGGACCTTATGGAAATGGTTTTTGACTTTAAATGAATATGTAGGTAAAGATTTAGTTATTGTTGTTGGAGGAAGTGCTCTAGCACCAGTTAGAGGAATAATACAATTTGTATATAATAATCCTGAAAAAGTAAAAATCTTTTTAAATTAATTGCAGGTTTTAAATCTCCTAAAGATGTTTTATTTGCAAAAAGACTTAGAAGAATGGAGTAAGAAACTTGATGTAGTTTTAACTGTTGATGGAGCAGAAGAAGGTTACAAAGGAAATATTGGTTTAGTTACAAAATATATTCCTGAATTAAAATTCAATGATTTATCAAATGTTTCAGCAGTTGTTGTTGGACCTCCTATGATGATGAAATTCTCAGTAGCAGAATTTTCTAAAATTAAATGTTGCAGAAAAAAATATTTGGGTTTCTTATGAAAGAAATATGCACTGTGGTATAGGAAAATGTGGACACTGTAAAATGGATGCAACATATATTTGTTTAGATGGACCTGTATTTGATTACGAGTTTGCAAAAAAATTTAGTAGATTAGTAATAGATTGGAGAAAAAAATATGATTAGAGATTTGAATATTAGAAAAAGTAATGAAAAAAATGCTTTTAGAATAACTAAAACTAAATACAAAACTGCACTTAGAGTAAGAGTTCCAGGAGGATTAATAGACCCTGAATGTCTTATGTTAGTTTCAGAAATAGCTTCAAAATATGGAGATGGACAAGTTCATATAACAACAAGACAAGGTTTTGAAATTCTTGGAATAGATATGGAAGATATGCCAGCAGTAAATGAAATGGCTCAACCTTTAATTGATAAATTAAATATAAATCAAGATGAAAAAGGAAAAGGTTATTCTGCTGCAGGAACAAGAAACGTTTCAGCTTGTATAGGAAATAAGGTTTGTCCTAAAGCTCAATATAACACAACTGCTTTTGCAAAAAGAATTGAAAAAGTAATATTTCCTAATGATTTACATGTTAAAGTAGCTTTAACAGGTTGTCCTAACGATTGTATAAAAGCAAGAATGCATGACTTTGGTATTATAGGAACTTGTCTACCTGAATATGAAATGGATAGATGTGTAACTTGTGGTGCTTGTGTAAAGAAATGTAAAAAAAGTTTCAGTTGAAGCTTTAAGAATTGAAAAATAATAAAATTGTTAGAGATGAAAAATAAATGTATAGGTTGTGGAGAATGTGTTATAAACTGTCCTATGTCAGCTTGGACTAGAAGCCCTAAAAAAATATTATAAACTTATGATTATGGGTAGAACAGGAAAAACAAAAATCCAAGACTTGCAGAAGATTGGTTAAGATGGGTAGATGAAGATAGCATAGTTAAAAATTATAGAAAATACATATAAATATGCTAAAGAATTTATATCTAAAAGATGCTCCAAATGGTAAGGAACATGTGGGATATATAGTTGATAGAACAGGTTTTTAAAGTATTCAGAGAATGGGCTTTAAAAGATGTTAATCTACCTAAAGAAACTATAGAAAGAGAACCTATATATTGGTCTGGACCCTAAATACAATTATTAAAATAAAAAGTTCTGCTGAAGTTAAATTATTTAGCTTTGGCAGTTTTTTTACTTATGATATAATACTAAAGAGGTGATATAATGCAAAAAGAAAAAAATTTTTTTAAAAAGAGTATTTAGTTGAAAGAAAAGGGACTTATTCATTAAAATGGGATGCCTTAGATAAAAGATTTGGGAATGCAGATTTAATTTCTATGTGGGTTGCAGATATGGAAATAAAAAGCTCCTAAAGAAGTTATTGAAGCACTAAAAGAAAGATGTGAACATGGAGTTTTTTTGGTTATTCTTATGTGAGTGATGAATACTATAATTCAGTTATAAAATTGGTTAAAAAGAAAAACATAATTATGAAATAAAAAAAGAATGGCTAAGATTTACAAATGGAGTTGTAACTAGCAATATATTGTTTTGTAAATATTTTTTTACAAAAAGTTGACGATGCAATTTTTAATATTAACTCCAGTGTATTATCCATTTCATAATGCAGTAAAAAGACAATAATAGAAAATTAATAACTTGTGATTTAAAAGAATACAGATGGTTATTTTTACTATTGATTATGATGAAGTTGAAAAGAAAATAGTTGAAAATAAGGTGAAAATTATTTATACAATGTTCACCTCATAATCCAGCAGGAAGAGTATGGAAAGAAGAAGAATTAGCTAAAATTTTTAGAAATTTGTAAAAAAACATAATGTTCTAGTTATTTCAGATGAAATACATCAAGATATTACAATGAAAGGATATAAACATATACCCTTCAGCAATAGTTGCTAATGGAAAATATGCAGATAATTTAATTACTGTATCAGCAGCTTCTAAGACATTTAACCTAGCAGGTTTAATACATTCTAATATAATCATTAGTAATGCTGAATTAAGAAAAAAATATGATGAGGAAATTAAGAAAAATAAATCAAACAGAAATTAGTATTTTAGGAATGTTAGCAACTCAAGTTGCCTATGAAAAAAAGGTAGTGAATGGTTAGAAAATGTTAAAGAGATAATTGAAGATAACTTTCAATTACTTAAAAACTGAATTAAATAAACATATACCTGAAATTACAATAACTAATTTAGAAGGAACATACTTAGTATTTTTTTAGATTTAAGAAAAAAATTATTCCTATTGATAAAGTAAAAGAATTTATTCAAGATAAATGTAATTTAGCAATAGATTTTGGAGAATGGTTTTGGAGCAAGTTTTAAAGGATTTATCCGTATAAATCTAGCAACAGATCCTGAAATAGTTAAAAAAAGCTGTTGAAAACATTATCACTGAATATAAGAAATTAAAATAAAAAAATATTATAAATGAAGAAAACTGTTGTAAATAATAAAAAAAGTAAAAAAATAATTCATTACTGAGAAAAACAGTAATTCACTTATTTTTTTACTTTCAATTTAAAAAAATTATTTACAACAGTATTTTTTTATTTGAATTCTTTTTTTAACTTCTGCTATCCAATTTTTCAATTCTTTTTTTGGAGTTAGGTTAGCTTGATTTTTCTTCATCAAGAGCTAGTCCTATAAATTTACCATCTTCTATAATGCTTGTTTCTTCATAGTGGTAACCATCAGTACTTGTAAATCCAACTACTTTAGCTCCTTTTTTACAATAACATCATATAGATGTCTTATTCCACCACAGAAAGATTCTCCAAATGCAAATTGATTTCCAAGTCCAACTAATCCAACAACTTTACCTGTAAAATCAATTTCTTCTAATTTCTTTAAATTGTTCATCCAAGCTGCATGAGCTTCACCAACTTGATAAGTAGGTGTAACAAAAATAAGATTTTTCATAATTTTCTATTTCTTTAACTGCACTTTTTTTAATATTAAAAGTTTTAAAATCATCATGCTTTTAAGAAAAAAATTCAAGTTCATCAACAACACCTACAGTTGTTTTTTTGTAAGAGTTGCATAAAAAAATTCCAATAGTTTTCATAAAATTTCCTCCATTATAGTTCACATATATCTTTTATTACTGCACTTGCTAATAACATACCTGCAACAGGTGGTACAAATGAAATACTTCCAACATTTTTTTAAATTTTTTTCTCTTCCACCATCTAAATTAAGTGGTTTTCTTGGGACTTCATCTGAATACACAACCTTTAATTTACTAATTCTTCTATTTTTTTAACTCTTTTCTAATAACTTTTTGCAAGAGGGCAAACAGAAGTTTTTTTAATATCAGCTCACTTGAAATCTTGAAGGATCTAATTTGTTACCAGTTCCCATACAAGATATTATTGGAGTTTTAGACTTAGTAGCAAATTCTATTAAATCTAATTTAGCTGTTACTAAATCAATGGCATCAACTATATAATCATATTTTTTTATCTTTTAAAAAGAAATAAATCTATATTTTTCTTTTAAAAAAATTTTTTTCATGATATACAGTTAAATTTATTTCAGGATTAATTGCTAAAAATTCTTTCTTTAGCAACTTCAACCTTTAGCTCTACCTATAGTAGATTGAGTTGTAATAATTTGTCTATTTAAATTAGTTTTATCCACTGTATCGAAATCAACTATAGATAAATTACCAATACCTGCTCTAACCAATGACTCAACAGTAGCTCCTCCAACTCCTCCAAGTCCAAAAAAACAATTACATTAGAGTTTTTTTAAGTTTTTCTAAATTATCTGAACCAATTAATAGTTCTGTTCTTTTGTAAAAACATATGTTCTCCTTAATTATTTACTAACTTACTAAATAATAACATAAAAAAATAAAAAAAATGTAAACTACTAAGAAAAGTAAATTTCAATAAATTAAAAAGAGGCTATTGCAAAATTAAAATTTCAATCCTAAAGTAAAAAAATAAGTGAGTTACGAATGGAAATTTTTAGATAAAAAAATCAAATAGAATGAGCCGAGCAAATGCAGGAGTGTCTGAGTCATAGCGAGTTTCCTGATTTGCAGCGAATTCTTGATTTTTTTATCGTTAAGAAATTTACTCAGTAATGAACTATTTTTTTACTTTTTGTGAATATGCAACAGCCTCAATTAATTTTTAATAATTATATGCATTAGATAGGTATTTTTTTCACCTGAGTCAGTTGAAAGAACAACTATTCTTAGTCCTTTATTTGCATTTTCTTTTGAATAGTCAAGAGCAGCTTTAAATGTAGCTCCACTTGAAATTCCTGCAAGGATACCTTCTTTAAAACTTAATTCTCTCATCATTTTAAAAGCATCTTCATCATCACAAACTAATATACCATCAGCTAAACTACCATCATATACAACAGGGAATTCCACCTATACTCATTCCCATTCCTTGTATTTTTATGAGTCCTATATAACCTTTTGAAAGTAAAGGCGATGAAGCAGGTTCAACAGGGAAAGTTTTAATATTAGGTAATTTTTCTTTCAATTTTTTAGCAGTTCCCAGAAAAACTTCCACCAGTACCTGTTCCACAAATATATACATCAACTTTATTATCCATATCTCTTAAAAATTTCCTCAGCTGTATTTTCATAGTGAGCCTTTTGGGTTATTTGGATTAGTAAATTGATTTGGAATAAAAGTATTTTTTTCTTCTTTTTTTAGTTCTTCTAATTTATCTAAACAAGCCTTTCATTCCTAAAGAACCATCAGTTAAAATAACTTCAGTTCCATAAGCTCTCATAAGTTGAATTCTTTTCAACACTCATAGTATTAGGCATAACAATTTTTTCAATTTATAGTTTTTAATAGCACATATCATAGCAAGTCCTATTCCAGTATTACCACTTGTAGCTTCTATGATAACTGTATCTTTGTCTATTAAACCTTCTTTCTCAGCAGCTTCAATCATTTTTTTAAGGCAATTCTGTCTTTTGTACTTCTTCCAGGATTTGACCCTCTAATTTTATATAAATTTCATTTCCAAAAAGTATCAATATTATTAATTTTTAACTAAAGGCGTGTTCCCAATTAAATCAATTACAGAATTTGCTAACATAAAAAAATCCTCCTATCAAACTTTATTTTTCAACTTATTGTATAACTAAAAAGAAAAAAATAAAAAGAACTCATTAAAAAAATATGAAGTTCACTTTTTTTATTTAAAAAGAGATTGATTTAAAATTACTTTTTAAATAAAATAAGTTCATTGAAGTAGAACTAAAAGCTTTATAAAATTTCTTTTAGACTTTTGATATTTTTCCATTGTGGACATTGAAAAAAATTTTTAAAAATTCTACCTTTGGTATTTAAAAAAATTGTCTAAATCTTTAATAAATTGTAATTCATTTTTCAGATAGTGAGTGAATATCAGTTATCAATTTAATTTCTTTTTCTTTTTTTATGATGTAAAAAAATATTCAAAAAAATTTCTCCATTAGTCCCAAGCATCTTCATTATACCAAGACATAAGTTTTTAAGAATTCATCTAAAGCTCATTCCTTTTGCCTCGATTGAAATTTGTTTTTAAAAAGATATTCAATTCTTTCTAACTCACCTTCAAATACAGGAGCAAAACCATATTCATCTTTTTTTCTAAAAGATAACTATAGAATTTACCTAAAAAAAAATTTTTTTCTATTTTTCTTCTAAAGTCACCAATAATATGATGAAAATAGTCAGTTAAAAATTTTTAATATAAAGTGTAGACATAAAAAAATACCTCCTTAAATCATATCAAATTTAAATGTAATGCTTTTTATATTATACATCATATTAGATAAAAATATCTATTTAATAATTAAAATTTAGTTAAAGTTTATAAAGAAAAATAAAGATTTTAATTTCTTGTGATTTATGATACAATAATAAAGATTATAATGATTATAGTAATGAATGATTGAGGTAAAAAAATGAAATTAGTAATAATGGTAATTATATCAGCTGCTATAGGTTGGATAACAAACTGGGTAGCTATAAAAAAATGCTTTTTAGACCACATAATGAAATAAATTTAGGTTTATTTAAAATACAGGGATTAATTCCTAAAAAGAAGAGCTGAAATAGGAATTGGTATTGCAGATGTAATTCAAAATGAATTAATTTCTATAAAGGACGTAATTGCAAATATAGACAGGGAAGAATTTTCTAAAAAGACTTAATGATTTAATTGATGATGTATTAGAAAAAAACTTAAAAACTAAAGTAAAAGAAAAAAAGTTTCCAGTTATGCAAAATGTTCTTTTCAGATAAGATGGCTAAAAGATGTAAGTAATACTATAAAAAGGCATAGTTATGGAAAATCAAGAGAAGATATTTGAAATATTTCTCAAATTATGCTGAAGAAAAATATAGATTTTTTTCTACTATAATTACAGATAAAAATTTCTAATTTTTTTCTCTGGATAAGTTAGAAGAAATTATAAATGGTTTAGCAAAAAGAATTAAAACATATTGAAGTTATAGGAGCTATATTAGGAGCTTTTTATAGGATTAGTACAATATTTTTATTACTTTATTTGTAAAGTAAGAGGTGGATTGTGGATAGAATTATAAGTGAACTTGAAATGCCCAATGAAATTGAAATTCAAAAAAATCATTGAGACCCAAAAAGTTTTTGATGAATATATAGGACAAGAAAACTTAAAAGAAAAAATGAGTATTTCAATAAAGGCTGCTCAAAAAAAGAAATATGACAGTTGACCATATTTTTACTTTATGGTCCTCCAGGTTTAGGTAAAACAACTTTAGCTGGAGTTATTGCTAATGAAATGCAAGCGAACTTAAAAATAACATCAGGACCTATATTAGAAAAAGCAGGAGATTTAGCAGCAATTTTGACATCTTTAGAAGAAAATGATATCTTATTTATAGATGAAATTCATAGATTAAATAACACTGTAGAAGAAATTTTTATATCCTGCTATGGAAGATGGAGAACTTGATATAATTATAGGAAAAGATCCCATCTGCAAAGTCAATAAGAATAGAATTACCACCTTTCACATTGATAGGTGCTACAACAAGAGCAGGTCTTTTGAGTGCTCCGCTTAGAGACAGATTTGGTGTTAGTCATAAGATGGAATATTATAATATAGATGAGATAAAAGTCTATTATTATAAGAGGAGCAAAAAAATTTTAGGAGTAAAAGATTAGTGAAGAAGGTGCTATAGAAATTTCAAAAGAGAAGTAGAGGAACACCAAGAATAGCTAATAGACTTTTAAAAAGAGTTAGAGATTATTGTGAAATTAAAAGGAAACGGAACAATAGATGTGCTGAGTGCTAAAAATGCCTTAGATATGTTAGGTGTTGATAGCAGTGGTTTAGATGAATTAGACAGAAATATTATTAACTCCATAATTGAAAAACTATGATGGAGGTCCAGTTGGTATAGAAACTTTATCTCTTTTATTAGGAGAAGACAGAAGAACCTTAGAGGAAGTTTATGAACCTTATTTGGTAAAGATTGGATTTTTAAAAAGAACTAATAGAGGTAGAGTAGTAACTCCTAAGGCATACCAACATTTTAAGAAAGATGAGGTAAAAGATGAAGATAAACACAAAGGTTAGATATGGATTGAAAGCCTTAGCATATATAGCTGAAAAATTCAAATGATAAAAAAATTAGTTAGAATAAAAGGAAATTTCTGAAGATCAAGATATATCAATTCAATATCTTGAACAAATTCTTTTTAAATTAAAAAAATGAAAATATAATTGAAGGTAAAGAGAGTCCCTACTGGTGGGTTATAAATTAACATTAAAACCTAATCAAATAAATTTATATACTATATAAAAATTTTTAGATGATGAAGAAAAGAGTTATAGATTGTAATGAAAATGCTGAAGGAAAAAGCACATAATTGTAATGAAGAAGCTTGTGGAGAAACTTGTATCTGGAGTAGACTTGATAATGCTATGACAAAAAAATCTTTATCTGAAACATCTTTTAGAAGATTTTTATTAAAAAAATGGTAAAAAAATATAGGAGAAAAAAATTGTTAAGTGTTCTTGTTACAGAAGTTTATGATGAATATATTTTTAGTGATTGATACAAATGATATAAATCATATTAAAAAAATGTTTTTTTAGAAAAGAAAAAAAGGAGATATAGTTAGGGCTGTTGATGGTTCTAATGAATATCTTTGTGAAATTGAAGAAATTAATGATAAAAGAAATTAAGCTAAAAAAATAATAGAAAAAAAGCAGATAAATTTTCTTTAGATATAGAGCTAGATGCAGGTATTTCTATACTAAAAGGAGATAAGATGGATCTGACTATACAAAAAAATTAACTGAATTAGGAATAAACAAAAATCATTCCAATTGCAGTCAAAAGATGTGTAGTCAAATTAGATAAGAAAAAAAGACAGATGGGACACAATAGCAAAAAGAAGCATTAAAACAATGCCAAGGAGTTGTTCCTACTGTGGTTGATGAAATAAAAAGATTGACAAGTTAAATTTAAAAAGACTATGATTTAGTGTTAGTTCCTTATGAGAAATGAAGAAGAAAGTATTTTTTTAAAAAGATATTTTTAAGAAATTTAAAAGTTAAGCCTTCAAAAGATTTTATATATCATAGGAGCTGAAGGTGGCTTTTGAAAAAGAAGAAATTGATTTTTTTGAAAAGTCAAGGAGCTAAAATTATAAGTTTGGGAAAAAGAATATTAAGGGCAGAAACAGCAGCAATAGTTACAGGAGGAGTAATAATAAATGAGTTTTTTTCTAAAAAGTTGCTTTTTCATACCTTAGGTTGCAAGGTTAATCAATATGAAACAGAAAGTATAAAAGAATCAGCTTATTAAGAGAGGATATGAGGAAGTTCCTTTTGAAGATAAATCTGATATATATATTATAAATTCATGTACTGTTACAAGTATAGCAGACAGAAAAAAACTAGAAATATGCTAAGGAGAGCAAAGAAAATAAATCCTGAAGCAAAGGTTATAGTTACAGGTTGTTATGCACAAACAAACAGTAGAGAAATATTAGAAATAGAAGATGTAGATTTTGTTATAGATAATAAGAATAAAAAGTAATATAGTGAATTTTTGTTGGAGCTATCGAAGATATAAGTTTTGAAAGAGAAAAAAATGGAAATATCTTCCAAGAAAAAAAGAGTACCAAGAATATGAGTTTGCTACTCTTAGAGAAATGACAAGAGCCTATGTAAAAATACAAGATGGATGTAATCATTTCTGCTCATATTGTAAGATACCTTTTGCCAGAGGTAAAAGTAGATCAAGAAAGAAAGAAAAATATTTTTAAAAAGAAATAGAAAAAAATTAGTAGAAGATGGTTTTAAAGAAGTGATATTAATAGGTATAGATTTAAGTGCCTATGGAGAAGATTTTTGAAGAAAAAGATAGCTTTTGAGTCTTTACTTGAAGATATATTAAAAAAATAAAAGATTTAAAAAGAGTTAGAATAGGTTCAGTTTATCCTGATAAAATAACTGATAAATTTATAGATTTATTTAAGAATAAAAAAACTTGATGCCGCATCTTCACATATCTTTACAGTCTTGTGATGACACAGTTTTTAAAGAATATGAGAAGAAATTATGGAAGTGCTCTTATAAGAGAAAGTTTATTAAAGTTAAAATCTAAAGTAAAAAAATATGGAATTTACAGCAGACGTAATAGTAGGTTTTCCTAAAGAAGATGACTCAATGTTCCAAAAATACTCGTAATGTCATAAAGGAGATTGAATTCTCAGGCTTTACATATTTTCCAATATTCCGATAGAGAAGGGACTATTGCAAGTAATATGGATGGTAAAGGTAGATGCTAAAACTAAAAAGCAAAGAGCAGATAGCCTAGATCAATTGAAACAAGAAATGATATTAGAGAGTAGAGAAAAGTATTTAGGAAAAGTTTTAGAAGTTTTAGTTGAAGAAGAAAAGGAAGGTGAGTATTTCGGATATTCTCAAAATTATTTGAGAGTTAAATTTAAATCAGAAGAAAAAGAATCTTATAAATCAATTAATAAATACAAAAAAATAAAATCGATAGAAGATGATATCTTTAATCGGTGAAAAGGAGAATTTTTTTATGGCAACTAAGAAAAAAAAAGAAAAAGAGGGCGTGCTCCTGTACTTGTACTAGTATTAACAGCAATTTTATTGGTTCTTTTATTTCTTAACTTTTAGAGGAAACAATATAAAATTATCAAAAGACGAAAAAAAGTATTGATTATAGGTAAACAAAATTTATTTGCTATATATGAAGATAGACTAGCAGTAAAAAAATTCCTTATGAACTTTATATTGATAGTGAAGAAACAGTTGAAGATTTAGTTAGCACTAGAAATTATGAACAAGTATTAGAAAAAAATAAATTCTATTGTTCCTGAAAAACTTACAAGATATATAGTTATAAAAAGTGGAGAAATAAAACTAGATGTAGAAAAATCAAAGAAATATTCCTGAAACTAATATAGGTGATAAAAAGATTTATACTAACATCGAGTGTATATGCTATGTTTAAAGATTTATATCATGAGAAAAAAATTCTGTTGATGAACAAAATGAAAATATTTTAGTTGATGTATTGAATGCTAAATGGAGTAGGTGGATATGCAAGAAAAGACAGGAGAGCTTATAAAAAAACAAGTTTAGGTATGAAGTATAATGCTGCTAACTATGAAACTACTCAAGATCAAAGTTATGTTATTTTTAAATGATATATCTAAAGAAAAAGCAGCTGAAATATTAGATAAATTACCTGAAAAAAATATTTTTAAAAATTAAGACTAAATCAACAATACCAACTTTTAGCAAATATAGTTGTGATAATTGGAAGTGAAAAAAATATTAATTTTAAAAATAGATATTTATGGTGCTGACTCTGTTTTTAAAAGATGCAACTGATAAAGTTAAAAAAATTGGGTTATACTGATATAAATACTTCTGCTGCAAAAAGAAGGAACAGAACAATCAGTTATAGAATACAATAAAGAAGATTATTTTTATAGCATTAAGAATAGCAAAAAGAATTAGGAATTACGGACATGATTGAAAATAATGAATTGGTTAATAGAATTGGCGTAACTATAAAGTAGAAGATGCAAAAATGACTATAGTGATATCTTTAATTTTTAATTTTTTTATAGGGAATAGTCTCCCATTGAATGGAATTTTTAATGGGAGTAGTTCTCCCATTCATATCCTTTATAATCGGAAAAAGAAGAAGTCCATTTTTTTATATTTTTTTAGCTTGGATTTTTATATTCTTTACAGACAGACAAATATTCATATAATTTTTTTGATTCTAGTTTTTATTCAGTATAGTGAATTTTTTTCTTTTTCATTATGTGGAATACAATAAGAAAAGTATTTTTATATTTATTGCCTTTAGATGTGGCATTTTATATGTTAGTAGTTTTTAGAAGTATTATTAATAATGAAATTGATATAGTGTATTTAATAATTAATGTAGTAAGTTTTTTTCATTTTAAATTATTTTTTTATAGCAGTAGAAAGAACAAAAAGGAAAGTAGATGAAGCTTAATAAGTATAGAGATAATGATGTAGTATTGGGGGATAAGAGAAACACTAGGGAAATATGGTTTAAAAGTTATAGTTTTCCTATGTTTTTTGTGCTTTTTTTAAGACTTTTATACCTTCAAGTTTTACAAGGAAATGAATTTTCTTATTTAGCAGAAAGAAATCAATATAAATTAATCAAAAATAGATTCACCCTAGAGGAAAAAAATACTTTGACTCTAAAGGAAAATTAGTAGTAACAAACGGAACAGGTTACAGACTTATATATTCTTTAGGAAGAGAAGAGAATGAAGAATATATAAAAGAAATAGCAAAAACTTACAGATAAAAACAGAAGAAGTTGTAAGAAAAAGAATTAAATATGGTGAAATTTTTCCCATATACAAAAAGACAATGTTTTATTTGAAGATTTAGAAGAAGAAAAAGCACATAAATTAATGGAAATAATAAATAATTATCCCTACTTAGAAGTACAGGTGTATTCAAAAAGAAAAATATTTGTATGATACAGTAGCTTCCCATACAATAGGTTATGTAAAGAAAATCTCAGAAAAAGAGTATGAAAACTTTAAAAAGAAGCAGGATATACTCCAAGAGATATGATAGGTAAACTAGGAATAGAAAAAGACTTATGATGACCTTTTTAAGAGGAAGAAATGGATTTAAATATATAGAAGTAAATGCTTTAAATAAAATTGAAAGAGAAGTAGAAAAAGTAAAAAGTCCAATTGTTGGTAAGAATTTATATATGGGTATAAATATGGAATTACAACAATATATGGAAGAAGAATTTGAAAAAAAGATGGTAGAAGTGGATCTTTTGTTGCATTTAAATCCAAAGACAGGAGAAATTATAACTATAGTAAGTTATCCAACATACTCGTTAAATACTTTTAGTTCACAAATTTCACCTGAAGAATGGAATAAAATATCAAATGATCCTAGAAAAATCTTAACCAATAAGACAATTGCTGGTGAATACCCACCAGGTTCTACATTTAAAATGATATCAGCTATGGCATTTTTAAAAAGTGGTATAGATCCAAAGCAAATATACAATGACTATAACGGATATTATCAAGTAGGTAATTGGAAATGGAGAGCTTGGAAAAGAGGTGGTCATGGACCAACAGATATGAAAAAATCTCTTGTTGAATCAGCAAATACATATTACTATAAGTTTTCCGATCAAATTGGATACGCTCCTATAGTAAAAGTTGCCAGAGATTTTAGCTTAGGGCAAAAATCAGGTATAGATGTTCCAGGAGAAAAAACAGGAATTATTCCAGATCCTGATTGGAAAAAGAAAAAAACTAAAACAGTTTGGTTTAGAGGAGATACTATACTTCTTTCAATAGGACAAGGTTTCACACTTGTAACACCAATCCAACTAGCAAAAGCTTATACTTTTTTAGCTAATAAGGGTTGGGCGTATGAACCACATGTAGTTTCAAGAATAGAAGATGTACAAACTGGAAAAATAGAAACAGTTGTTACACAAAAAACTGTTTTAACTGATTATCCAGCTTCATTCTACGAAACTATAAATGATGCTTTGATTGCAACAGTCGATCAAAATAATGGTACAACAAAAATAATGAAAAATCCATATGTTAAAGTTGCAGCAAAAAGTGGTTCGGCACAAAATCCACATTCTAAATTGACACATGCTTGGGTAGCTGGGTATTTTCCAGCTGATACAGAACCTGAAAGTTGTTTTTGTCTGTCTACTAGAAGGAGCAGGTGGAGGAGGAGTAATGGCCGGAGGAATGGCTAAAAGATTTTTAGATAAATACCTAGAAGTTGAAAAAGGTATAGAAGTTGTCAAAAAGACTCCTCAAACAGAAACTAAACAAGTTAATACTTCTACTACTCAAAGGAATGTAAATAATAATAATTCTGAACAAGGAAGAGGAGAAGAAACAGTAAATGAAGAAAGAGAAACCGAAACAACAAGTACAACAAGTACAAGTGAAGGAGAAGAAAACTAGTATTAAAGAAAGACTTAAAAAGTATTAAAGATGATGTTTTAAGTTTAAAAAAACAAAAAAACAAAGGCTAAAGATGAAAAATAAAAATGAAAAAGCCTAAGAAAAAAAGAAAGAGCTTAAAACAGTTAAAGTAACTGAAGTGACTCAAGTAATTGAATCAAAAAGTTAAGAAAAAGTAAAAAAATCAAAAAAATGATTTAGAAAAAAATGTATGTAATACCTCTAGGGGATTAGAAGAAGTTGGGAAAAAAATTGTACCATAGTTCAATATAAAGATGAAATAATAATAATTGACGCAGGAGCAATATTCCCAGATGAAAAATTTACCAGGTATTGATTTAGTAATACCTGACTATTCATTTTTAGAAAATAATAAATCTAAAGTTAAAGGTTTATTCGTAACACACGGACATGAGGATCACATAGGTGGAATACCTTATTTATATGAAAAAAATAGAAAAAGATACAGTTATCTATGGTGGAAAACTAACAAATGCTCTAATAAAATCTAAATTTGAAAATTTTGGAGTAAAGAAAAACTTACCAAAGATGGTTGAAGTAGGATCAAGAAGTAAAATAAGTGTAGGAAAGTATTTTACAGTTGAATTTGTGAAAAGTTACACACTCAATAGCAGATTCTTATTCTTTATCTATAAAAACACCTGCAGGACATGTGTTTGTTACAGGAGACTTTTAAAATAGATTTAACTCCTGTTGATAATGAAAAAGTAGATTTTGTAAGACTATCTGAGTTAGGAGAAGAAGGTGTTGACTTGATGCTTTCAGACTCAACAAACTCTGAAGTAGAAGGTTTTACTCCTTCTGAAAGAAGTGTAGGAGATGCTTTTAGACAGGAGTTTCAAAAAGCTACTGGAAGAATAGTTGTGGCAGTCATTTGCTTCACATGTTCATAGAATACAACAAATAATAGACAATGCTGCATACTTTGGAAGAAAGATTGCTATTGATGGAAGAAGCTTATTAAAAGTATTTGAAATAGCTCCAAGTGTAGGAAGATTGAATATACCTAAAAATTTACTTATACCTATATCAGCAGTAGAGCAATATAAAGATAATGAAGTTGTTATTCTATGTACTGGTACACAAGGAGAACCTTTAGCAGCACTTTCAAGAATAGCTAAAAATATGCACAAGCATATAGTATTAAGAGAAGGTGATACAGTTATAATTTCATCTACTCCAATACCAGGAAATGAAAAGGCTGTTTCAACTAATATTAATAATATTTTAAGATATGATGTAGATTTAGTTTTTAAAAAGTTAGCAGGAATCCATGTTTCAGGACATGGAAGTAAAGAAGAACAAAAATTGATGTTAAATTTAATAAACCCAAAGAACTTTATGCCTGTTCATGGTGAATATAGAATGCTTAAAGCACATATGAAATCTGCTATAGAAACAGGAGTACCAAAAGGATAAAATACTTATTACTCAAAATGGTGATAAAGTAGAAGTTACAAAAGAATATGCAAAAATAAATGGAAAAGTAAATTCTGGAGAAATTTTTAGTAGATGGTTTAGGTGTAGGAGATATTGGAAGTAAAGTTATCAAAGACAGACAACAATTATCTGAAGATGGAATAGTAATAGTTGCTTATTCAATAGATAAACAAACAGGAAAAGATTCTTTCATGGGACCTGAGATGTCTACAAAAGGTTTTGTTTACTACAAAGATTCAGAAGATACTATGAAAGAAGCACAAGACTTATTATTGAAAGAAAATAAGAAAAAGAAGAAACTTATTTAGGAAGAGATTGGCAAGATTTAAAAGGAGATGTAAGAGATTTACTTTCAAGATTTTTTTCTATGAAAAAAACTAAAAGAGAAATCCAATCATTGTTCCTATGTTATTAGAAAGTTGAAAGTTAGGAGAGGAAATGAACAGTAAAAAAAGAGCTTTTTTTAAAGAAAAAAAGCACATAATTTAGAAGCTATTGTTAGAATAGGAAAAGATGGTTTAAATCAAAAATATTATTCAAAGTATCCTTGATGCTATAGAATCAAGAGAACTTATAAAAGGTTAAAAATTTTTACAAAACTGTGAAGAAGAAAAAAACTGTAATTTATTCAAAAATTAATGGATAATAAAGAGTTTGAGGTTGTAGGAATGATAGGTAGAACTATAATTATATTTAAAGAAAATAAGGAACATCCGACAATATCATTGGAATGGAAAAAAATATTTAAGTTTGGAGATACTATGAGTATGGAACTTACAGAAAAATGTAAAGAGATTAGAAAGCAATTAATAGAAGTTGTAAGTAAAAATGGAGGACATTTAGGTCCAAATTTAGGAGTTGTAGAGCTTACAGTTTGCCTAAATGAAGTTTTTAATTTTAAAGAAGATATAGTACTTTTTGATGTAGGTCATCAGGCCTATGTTTATAAAATCTTGACTGATAGAGACGATAAATTCCATACTATAAGAACAAGAGGAGGTTTATCACCTTTCTTAGATCCAAGTGAAAGTACATATGATCATTTTATATCAGGACATGCAGGAACAGCTTTAGCCGCAGGAGTTGGTTTTGCTACTGCGAATCCTGATAAAAAAGTTGTAGTTATTGTAGGAGATGCTTCCATATCAAATGGGCATTCTTTAGAGGCATTGAACTATATAGGTTATAAAAAACTAGATAATATATTAGTTATAGTAAATGATAATGATATGTCTATAGGTGAAAATGTAGGCTTTTATCTCAAAAATTTTTTTAAAGAGAGTAATATCCAGTGGTAAAGTATCAAAATTTTTAGAGAAGATGTAAAAACTTTTATAAATAGAATAAAAAGCTAATAGATTAAAAAAATACTTTAGAAAGAATGGAGAGATCTTTGAAAGGCTATGTAACACCTTTCTATGCCTTAGAAAGTTTAGGATTTAGATTTTTTTAATGTTTCTGAAGGAAATAATATAGAAAAAGCTTTTTACCCTATGTTCAGAAAAAGTAAAAGATTTAAAAAGGTCCCTATAATTTTTACTAGTTAAAAACAGAAAAAGGGAAAAAGGTTATTGTTTTTGCTGAAGAAAACAAAGAAAAAGTTTCATGGTATAGCACCTTTTAATATTGAAACTGGAAATACATATAAAAAGTTCTGTTTCATACTCAGAGATATTTGGAAATAAAATCTTAGATTTAGCTAGAGAAGATACAGAAATATACACTTTATCAGCAGCAATGATAAAAGGAACAGGTCTTGACAAGTTTTCAAAAGAATTTCCTGATAGATGTATAGATACAGGAATAGCTGAAGGTTTTGCAGTTACTTTTGCTGCGGGACTAGCAAGGTCACAGAAAAAACCATATGTTTGTATCTATTCAACTTTTTATTCAAAGAGCTATAAGTCAGCTTATCCATGATATATCTATACAGAATCTTCCTGTGAGATTTATTATAGATAGAAGTGGAATAGTTGGAGAAGATGGAAAAAAACTCACAATGGAATATATGACTTTATCATTTTTTTCTTAACTATACAGAATTTTACTGTTCTTTGCCCAACTACAGCAAAAAGAATTAGAAGAAGCTTTGGAATTATCTAAAGATTTTTAATTCTGGACCTTTTAGTTATAAGAATACCAAGAGATTCAGTATTTAATATTGAAGATGATAAAGCCACTAGAAATTGGAAAGATGGAAAGAAATTAAAAAAAGGAAGTAAAAAAATTTATTTATAGCAACAGGAACTATGCTAAAAAAATAATATTAGAAATACATGAAGAATTAAAAAAATAGAGGCATAGATGCAACTATTGTAAGTGCAGCCTCTGTTAAACCTCTTGATGAAAAACTATCTATTAAACTATATAAAGGAATACGATAATATTTTTTTGTTTTTGGAAGAAAAATTATGTAAAAAAATTCTTTTTGCAACATCTATTCTTGAATTTCTTTAAATGACAATGGAATAAATAAATTAATTCATAGAATAGCTTTAGATTCAGCTATAATTCCACATGGAAAAAAAGAGATGAATTGTTAGCAGAAGAAAGATTAAAGGGAGAAAGTTTAATAGAAAGAATAGAGGAATTTATTTATGGGAGAAAAAAATAATAAATCTAAAAAAAGTTTATTGATTGTCTTTTAAATTTTCAAGATGTCAAAGACCTTGAATTGTGTGATGACCAGGGAGTAAAAGTATCAACTCATACTTATGATGTATTAAATATTTCTATAAATAAAATAAAAGGAAAAAAATATGTAGATTATGAGTTTGCTTTCACAAAAAAATAGATTTCTTTGCTATAACTGTAGGAATAATAATACATGATATAAGTAAGTCTAGTTTGAGGAGGAATGAAGAAAATTTTTCACATTCTCAAATGATGATAAAAAATCCTGAGTACATCAAAGCTGAAGTTTACTCTGTATTAGAATTAATAGAAAAAGAATCAGGTTATAAACTGATTGATAGTGTTAAAGAAAATATTGCCCATATAGTGGAATCACACCATGGTAAATGGGGTAAGGTACAACCTGAAACAGAAGAAGCAAATTTGGTCTATATAGCAGATATGGAGTCAGCAAAATATCATAGAATAAATCCTATTCAAGCAAATGATATTTTAAAATACTCAGCAAGAGGTCTTGGACTCAGTGAGATTGAGAAGAAATTAAATTGCTCAGCTGCAGTTATAAAGGACAGAATAAAGAGAGCAAAAAAAGAATTAAATTTAAGGACTTTTAGTGAACTGTTAGATGTCTACAAAGAAAAAGGGAGAGTTCCAATAGGAGACAAATTTTTTTGTGTTAAGATCTGAAGAAACTAAAAAAACTAAAGAAAGTATGTTGATAAAAAAATGGTTTTCTATAACTTATTTATGAAAAAAATCCCTTAATGGAGTATATGATAGATGACAAAATTTTTTAAAAAAAGAAAAATGAGATTAGATGAATATCTATGTGAAAATGAATATTTTTGAAGATTTAGAAGTAGCTAAAAAAAGCAGATTATGGCAGGTAATGTTATAATAAATGAACAGAAAAATAGATAAGCCTGGAATTATAATATCTTTAGATAAAAATAAAAAAACAGTCAGAATAAAAAGAAAAAAATATTCCCTATGTAAGTAGAGGGAGGATTGAAATTAAAGAAAGCAATAGATGTTTTTTTGACTTAAATTTTTAAAGATAAGATAGTTTTTAGATATTGGAGCTTCGACAGGAGGCTTTTACAGATTGTTCCTTTGCAAAATGGAGCAAAATTAGTTTATGCTGTAGATGTAGGAACAAATCAACTTGATTGGAAATTGAGAAATCATAATCAAGTAGTGAGTATTGAAAATAAACATATAAATGATTTGGAAAAAAAGTGAAATCAAAAGATGAAATAGATATTATAGTAATGGATATTTCATTTATTTCAATAAAAAAAGTTCTATATAAAATAAAAAGAATTTTTTTATCTGAAAATAGCTATGCTGTCTTTTTTTAATAAAAGCCACAGTTTGAAGCTGAAAAAAAGAATATATAGATAAGGGAATAGTTAAAGATTTAGAAATTCATAAAAAAAGTAATTACAGATGTAATTGAAGATGCAAAAATTATGATTTATTTTTTTAGAAAAACTTAACTATTTCTCCTATAAAGGGAACTAAAAGGAAATACAGAATATTTAGCTAAATTTTTCTAAAAAAAGAATATTTTTTTCAGATAAAGAAATAGAAAAATATGATTAATAACAACATTAGGGAGGAAAAAAATAAGTGAAAGTAAGTTTAAGAAAGGCTGCTATGGTTTTAATGATAGCAATTTCAGGGTTATCTTTTTCAGATGATGACAGAACAGGATTTTTTTATCTAATATGAGAGAGTTAAAAGAAATATCAGATATTATGGATGTTATTCAAGATAGCTATGTTGAAAATGCTAATGCTCATAAAAACAAAGAAGAAAAAAATAAAAAAAGACTCCACAAGCTGCACAAAAAAAGTACAAAAAGTAACTAAAAAAATCTTTGATGCAAGGAGCTTTTAAAAAGGAATGTTGGAATCATTAGATGATCCACACTCAGTATATTTTACAAGAGAAGAATTAAGAAGTTTCCAAGAAGATATTAAAGGTAAATATGTTGGTGTAGGAATGGTTATTCAAAAAGAAAGTAGGAGAACCTTTAACAGTAGTTTCTCCTATAGAAGATGGACCTGCATATAAAGCTGGAATAAAACCGAAAAGATCAAATAGTTGAAATAGATGGAGAATCAACATATAATTTAACTAGTGAAGAAGCTTCAAAAAGATTAAAAAGGTAAAGCTAACACTAGTGTTAAAGTAAAAGGTTTATAGAGAAGCTAATAAGTTAACAAAAGTTTTTTTGAATTAAAAAAAGAGAAACTATAGAATTAAAAATATGTAAAGAGTAAAATGCTTGAGGGTGGAATTGGTTACTTAAGACTTACTCAATTTGGAGATAATGTTTATCCTGATATGAAAAAAGCATTAGAAGGATTACAAGCAAAAGGTATGAAAGCTTTAATTTTAGACTTAAGAAGTAACCCAGGTGGAGAATTAGGGACAATCAATAAAAATTGCTTCAATGTTTATAGAAAAAAAGGTAAAATTGTAAGTACAAGACAAAAAGAAAGGGTGAAGAAACAGTTTACTCAAGAGAAGGTAAATATTTTGGAAATTTCCCTATGGTTGTTTTTAATAAATGGTGGTAGTGCTTCAGCTTCAGAAATTGTTTCAGGAGCATTGAAAGATTATAAGAGAGCAACACTTATAGGTGAAAAAGTCATTTGGAAAAGGGTAGTGTACAAACTTTACTTCCTTTACCTGATGGAGATGGAATAAAAATAACTATTGCTAAATATTATACTCCAAATGGAATTTCTATAGATGGAACTGGAATAGAACCTGATAAAAAAAGTAGAAGATAAAGATTATTACCTAATCTCAGATGGAACTATAACTAATATAGATGAAAATCAACAAAAAGAAAATAAAAAAAGAAATTATAAAAAGAAGTTAAAGGTGAAAAAGGCTGCTAAAAGAAGTAGATACACATAAAGATATACAACTAGAAGCAGCAATTAAATTCTTAAATACACCAACACAAAAGAATACACCTTCACCAAAGAAATAGAGGAGAGAATATGCTATATATAGTTGCAACGCCAATAGGAAATTTAGAAGATATGACTTTTAGAGCTATAAGAACTTTAAAAAGAAGTTGACTATATTTTTGCAGAAGATACAAGAGTAACAAGAAAATTATTAGATCACTATGAGATAAAAAAATACAGTGTACAGATACGATGAGCATACTAAGCAACATCAGGTAGCTAATATAATAAATCTTTTAAAAGAAGAAAAGAACATTGCTTTTAGTCACTGATGCAGGAACTCCTTGTATATCTGATCCAGGTTATGAAGTGGTTGATGAAGCTCATAAAAAAATAATATAAAGGTTGTAGCTATTCCTGGTGCTAGTGCACTGACTGCATCAGCCTCTATTGCAGGTATAAGTATGAGACGTTTTTGTTTTGAGGGTTTTCTACCTAAGAAAAAAGGTAGACAAACTCTTCTAAAACAATTAGCAGAAGAAAAAGAAAGAACTATAGTTATCTATGAATCTCCTTTTAGAATAGAAAAAAACTCTAAGAGACATAGAGACTTTTTATGGGGAAAAAGAGAAGTTGTTATTGTTAGAGAAATAACAAAAATTTATGAAGAAGTTTTGAGAGGAAGTACTACTGAGCTTATAGAAAAAGCTAGAAAAAAATCCTATAAAGGGAGAGATAGTATTACTTGTTGAAGGGCAACAAAAAGGGAGGAAATAAATATGTCGATGACACAGATTAACTGGTATCCAGGACATATGAAAAAAACTAAGGATTTAATTGAAGAAAATTTAAAACTTATTGATGTAGTTTTGGAAATTGTTGATGCAAGAATACCTTTATCAAGTAAGAATCCTAATATAGCAAGTCTTAGTAAAAAAATAAAAAAAGAATAATAGTTTTTAAATAAGTCTGATTTAGTTGAAAAGAAAGAATTAGAAATATGGAAAAAGTATTTTTAAAGGAACAAGATTTTTGCTGATGAAGTAGTTGAAATGAGTGCTGAAACTGGCTATAATTTAAAAAAAGCTTTTATGAGGCTATTGAGTTTGTTTCTAAAGAAAGAAAAAGAAAAATTATTAAAAAAAGGACTCAAAAAAAGTTAGTACAAGAATAATAGTTTTAGGAATACCCTAATGTAGGAAAATCTAGACTAATAAACAGAATAGTTGGTAAAAAAATAGTGCTGGTGTTGGGAATAAACCTGGTTTTACAAGAGGAAAACAATGGGTCAGAATAAAAGAAGGTATAGAGCTTTTAGATACTCCTGGTATACTATGGCCAAAATTTGAAAGTGAAACTGTAGGAGTTAATCTTGCAATATCAGGTGCTATAAGAGACGAAATATTACCAATAGAAGATATTGCTTGTTCTCTTATAAGAAAAAAATGTTAAAACAAGGTAGATGGACAAGTTTAAAAAGATAGATATAAACTTTTAGAAGAAGATAGAGATGATGAAATTATGGAAAATATTTTATCAAAGGTTGCTCTAAGAATGGCTATGCTAAACAAAGGTGGAGAACTTAATGTTTTACAAGCAGCCTATACACTTCTAAGAGATTATAGGTCGGCTAAGTTAGGTAAATTTGGATTAGATGAAATAAAAGAGGTGTAAAGATGGATAAGTTAGATTTAAATATGAAAGAAGTTCATAAAGAATTGGTTGATTTTTTTAAAAAGAAAATTTTTAAGAAAAAAATGGATTTTTCTAAGGCTGTTTTAGGTTTATCTGGTGGAATTGACTCAGCTCTTGCAGCTTACTTTACTAAGAGATGCTTTAGGAAAAGAAAATGTACTTGCTATTATGATGCCATATAAGAGTTCAAACCCAGATAGTTTAAATCATGCTAAATTAGTAGTTGAAGATTTAGGGATAAATTCTAAAGTTATTGAAATAACAGACATGATAGATGCTTATTTTTAAAAAAATGAAAAAGATCCTACATCTTTAAGAATGGGAAATAAAATGGCAAGAGAAAGAATGTCAATTTTATATGATTATTCATCTAAAGAAAAATGCTCTAGTAGTAGGAACATCTAATAAGACAGAAATTTACTTTAGGATATAGCACACAATTTGGAGATTCTGCTTGTGCTTTTAAACCCAATAGGAGATTTATATAAGACTAATGTTTGGGAACTTTCAAGATATTTAAATATTCCTAAAGAATTAATAGAAAAGAAACCTAGTGCAGATTTATGGGAAGGTCAAACTGATGAACAAGAAATGGGACTTACATATAAGGAAGCAGATCAAGTTTTATATAGAATGTTAGAAGAAAAATAAAACAGTAGAAGAAATTTTAAACGAAGGTTTTGATAAATCTTTAGTTGAAAAATATTGTTAAAAAGAATGAATAGAAGCGAATATAAAAGAAGAATGCCACTTATAGCAAAAAAATAAAAAGGTAGGTATCTATGCAAAAATCAATTAAAAGAAGATTTAAATGACTTTTTAAAAAGAAAAAGAAGAATTAAGAGAAGTTATAGGAAAAAGATTGGAGGAAGTAATAATTCTCAAGCTAAAATTATAACTTCATTATTCATGGGAATAGTTTTAGTAATTTTTTTGTAACTGGAATAATCTTAAAACAACTTTCACCTATGACAACACTTTTACTTTTACTTTTTAATAATCAGTTTTAAAATTATTTGGATGTTACAACAGATGCAAAAATCAATGCATTTTTCAATTTTTGGGTATTAAATTCTATTGAAATTAGAATAAATGAACTTGATAAAAAGACAAAAAAAGATTGAGAAAATTTTAGAAGGTTTAGAAGATAAAAAAAGAAAAATAAAAAAATAGGAACTCATTTAAGAGTTCCTATTTTAATATAAATTATTAACGAGTTAAGTATAGTAATAGAGAACAAACTATAAATAAAGTTGCAACAACTTCAGTTGCTTTTTGCTAAAAGTCCTCCATCTTTATTGATACCAAAAATTGTGTTAGAAGCACCCATTCCCATACTTGCTGTCATACCATGGCTTCTATCAGGTTGTATTAAAAACTAAAACTATTAGTATAAATGCTGATAAGAATAATAATACATTTAATAAAGTTGACATAGCTCCTCCTTTAAGATTTTAATTTACAATAGAATTATAACATAAGAGATATTTTTTTCAACTGTCTATAACTTGTAAAATTAAAAAGTTTTAGAGTATAATATATAAGCTGTTAAAAAAAGTTTTTGTTAGGAGGAAAGATGCAAGAAATATTTGCGAAGTATGGAAGTACTATTGGTTTTGGTAGTTCTTTTGGATTGGTGTATTTTACTTTTTACTTATTAGACCTAATAAGAAAAGACAAAAAGAACAACAAAAATCTACTTAACTCTTTAAAAAGAAGGAACAGAAGTTATAACTATTGGTGGTATCAAAGGAACAATAGCTTTTTGTTGGTGAAGATTATGTTGAGCTTAGAGTGGATAAGGGAGTTAAATTAACTTTTAGAAAATCTGCTATAGCTAATGTTATTAGCAACAATAATCAACAATAAAAACGACAAAAATTTTTGTCGTTTTTTTATTCCCCTTCTAAGCAATAAAAAAAGATAAGGATGTTATTTTATGAAAAAAATTAATTACTGCCTTTTTTTCTTTTTTTCTTTTTGTCAGTCTTAAGTTTCTCAGCTCAAGTTAAAGATGTAAGATTTCGTGATAATACATGTTCAATTAGTTTGAATGCAAGAGAGGAGAATATTTAGTTAGTGCTGATGAAGAATCAAGGCTCATATATATAGAAATACAAAATTTAGATTCAAGTTCTTGTGAAAAAAATTTACAAAAAAATTTAGAATATGATATTAGAGATTCAAATCTATTTGAAGATGTAGTTATAGATAAAAGGAAGAGATAGTGTTTCAATAACATTACAAGTAGCTCCAAAAAGTTGGCTATGTAATGGATGCAACTAAATAATAGAATAGATGTAAATTTTCATAGAACTACTAAAAAAATAAACATCTTATTGTTATAGACCCAGGACATGGAGGAAAAGATCCTGGTGCAATGAGAGGTTCAGTAGTAGAAAAGAAAATAGTTCTTTCAGTTGGAACATTCTTAAAGGAAGAACTTTCAAAAGATTTTAATGTAGTTATGACAAGAGATTCAGATGTTTTTGTTGTACTTAGTCAAAGACCTAAGATGGCGAATAAAAGTAATGCAAAATTATTTGTAAGTATACATGCAAACGCCTCAGAAAGTAAGAATGCAAATGGAGTTGAAGTTTTCTATTTCTCTAAAAAATCATCTCCTTATGCTGAAAGAATTGCTAATTTTGAAAACACTATAGGAGAGCAATATGGAGATAGCAGTGATAAGATAATTCAAATTTCTGGGGAACTAGCTTATAAAAAAAGAATCAGGAAAAATTCAATAAGATTAGCAAGAAAGATTGCTGAAAAATATCTCAAGTGGTTTAGCATTAAAAAAATGGTGGAGTTCATGGTGCAAACTTTGCTGTTCTAAGAGGATTTAATGGAACAGGGGTTTTTAATAGAGCTTGGTTTTGTTAGTAATTCTTATGATGCAGCAATTTTTAGTTGATAGAGATTCTCAACAAAAAAATGGCAGAGGAAATTGCAAAAATCAATTAAAGAATATTTGACAAGGTGATGAAATGAGTAAAAAAATAAGAGAGTAACTTTTTAAATCAACTGCTATTTTATTAGGAATACTTATAATTTTAGTAGCTATAAAAAAATTTTAATGCCTTCTAAAAGATAAAATTGGAGAAATTGAAGTTAGAAAAGTTGAAATCAAAAGCAGAAGAATTAGTTAAAAATTCCTGCTTATGCTGTGGATAAAGATAGTGACAGTCCCTAAAAAAATATACTATTAGTACAAAAAGAGGCTGCAACAAGTGATCTATTACAAGTAGCAGTTCAAGATATGACTAAGAACTATTCAGAAGATTTAGAATTAAAAAAATATATTTTTAGTGATAGTGCTGTGTATTATGAATTTAACAAAAAAAGATTTATCAGAAGGTTTTATGCAAGCCTTACAAATGGTAACAGAAGAAATAATGGGTATAAGTGAAATAAACTTTATATAATAAGAGGAGAAAAAAAAATGTTTGATAAGTTGGAAGAAGTTGTTGCTAGATATGAGGAGCTAAATCAAATGCTAGTAAGCCCAGAAGTTTTAGCAGATTCTAAAAAAATGATAGAATGCAACAAGGCAATAAATGAAATAACGGAGATTGTTGAAAAAAATATAAAGAATATAAAAAAATATGTAGACGATATTGAATTTATAAAAGAAAGTTTCAAGACTGAAAAAAAGATCCAGATATGAAAGAAATGCTTAATGAAGAGTTAAAAAGAAGCAGAAGAAAAATTACCAAGTCTTGAAGAAGAATTAAAAATTCTGTTACTACCTAAAGATAAAAACGATGACAAAAAAACGTTATCGTTGAAATAAGAGGTGGAGCAGGTGGAGACGAAGCAGCTCTATTTGCAGCAGACTTATTTAGAATGTATTCAAGATATGCTGAAAGAAAAAAATGGAAAAATTGAAATTATAGAAAAAAACAAGATGGAGAACTAAACGGACTAAAAGAAGTAGCCTTTACTATAATTGGTTTAGGTGCTTATTCAAGATTAAAGTTTGAATCAGGAGTTCATAGAGTACAAAGAGTTCCTAAGACAGAAGCTTCAGGAAGAATACATACTTCAACTGCAACAGTAGCTGTTTTACCAGAAGTTGAAGATGTACAAGAAGTAACAGTTGATCCTAAGGATTTAAAAATAGATACTTATAGATCAGGAGGAGCTGGAGGTCAACACGTAAACATGACTGACTCAGCTGTTAGAATTACACATTTACCTACAGGAATAGTAGTACAATGTCAAGATGAAAGATCTCAATTAAAAAATAGAGAAAAGGCAATGAAACACTTACTTACTAAACTTTATGAAATGGAACAAGAAAAAAACAAAGAAGTGAAGTTGAATCAGAAAGAAGATTACAAGTTGGTACAGGAGATAGAGCAGAAAAAATTAGAACATATAACTTCCCAGATGGAAGAATCACTGACCATAGAATAAAATTAACAGTACATCAATTAGAAGCATTCTTAGACGGGGATATAGATGAAATGATTGATGCACTTATAACTTTTCACCAAGCAGAGTTATTATCTGCTTCAGAGCAATAATGAATTTACTAGAAATATTAAAATTTGTTGAAGAGTATTTGAAAAAAATACTCTTTTTCAAAAACCCCGTTTAGAAGCAGAAAAAAATTAGTGTCTTATGTTTTTAAAACCTTGATAGAATAGCTCTTTATATTCATCATGAAAGAGAATTGACTGAGGAAGAAAAAGACTTCTATAAAAACAATTTATTTAAAACAAATGGTGGAAGAAAAAAATCTTTTGATGAAATAAAGGGAGAAAAGAAAGATTATAAGACTGAAAAATTTAGATATTTTTTTAATAAATCTGTTGAATATCTTAAGAAAAATGGAGTTCCTAGTGCTTTTAGTAGATACAGAGTATATTTTTTTCAGAAGCTTTTAAAAGTGAGTAGAAATACTTTTAAAATACAGTATGTCAAGAGAAATTAAAGAAGAAGATAAGAATAAAAATTAGAGAAATGTTGATGTTAAGAGCTAAGAAATAGAAAAGCCACTACAATATATTTTTAGGAGAATGGGAATTTTATGGACTTCCTTTTAAAGTTAGAGAGAATGTATCTAATTCCTAGACCAGATACAGAAATCTTAGTTGAACAATGTATACAACTTATGAGAGAAATAGAAGAACCTAATATTTTAGATATAGGTAGTGGAAGTGGAGCAATATCTATTGCTATTGCAAATGAATTAAAAATCTAGCTCTGTAACAGGAGTAGATATAAATGAAGATGCTATTAGACTTGCAAATGAAAAATAAAGTATTAAACAAAGTAGAAAATGTAAACTTTATGAAATCTGATTTATTTGAAAAATTAGATGAAGATTTTTAAATATGATTTAATAGTTTCAAACCCACCATATATAACAAAAAGAAGAGTATGAAACTTTAATGCCTGAAGTTAAAAACTTTGAGCCTAAAAATGCTCTTACTGACTTAGGAGATGGACTACATTTTTTTATAGAGAAATTTCAAAAAAAGCAGGAGCATATTTAAAAGATACAGGTTATCTAGCTTTTGAAATTGGATATAAAACAAGCAAAAGATGTTTCAAAAATTTTAGAAGATAATAATTTTGCTATTTTTATCTGTGGTAAAAGACTATGGTGGAAATGATAGAGTAGTACTTGCTAAAAAAAGCAATAAAAAGCTGATAATTTTGAAGAAATTGAGGAAGATGAAGATGTCGACTTATCTTAGTGATTATGATTATTTTTTTGCCTGAAGAACTAATAGGTCAAAAAAACCCTAGAGAACCTAGAGATTCAGCAAAACTTATGTTGATAAACAGAAAAACAGGAGAAATTGAACATAAACATTTCTATAATATCATTGACTATTTACAAAAAGGTGATGTTTTTAGTTAGAAATGCAACTAAAGTTATACCAGCTAGAATATATGGTCATAAAGAAAGTGGTGGAGTTTTTAGAAGTTCTTTTAATAAAAAAAGAATTTCTATAGACACTTGGGAATGTTTGTTGAAACCAGCTAAAAAAATTAAAATTAGGACAGAAAATTATATATAGGGGAAAAATAAGGAACTAATAGCTGAATTATTAGAAATTAAAGAAGATGGAAATAGAATATTAAAGTTTTATTATGAGGGTAGTTTTTGAAGCAGTTTTAGATAAACTTGGTTCTATGCCTTTACCTCCATATATAACAAGAAAACTAGAAAATAAAGATAGGTATCAAACTGTCTATGCTCAAAGAGGAGAATCTGTTGCTGCTCCAACTGCGGGATTACATTTTACAGAGGAGCTATTGAAAAAAATCTCAGAAAAGGGTATAGAAATAGTTGATATTTTTCTTGAAGTTGGGCTAGGAACATTTAGACCTGTTCAAACAGAAAATGTTTTAGAACATAAGATGCATGAAGAAAGCTTTGAAATTTCAGAAAAAGCTGCAAAGACTATAAATGAAGCTAAGTCACAAGGAAGAAGAATTATTTCAGTTGGTACAACTGCAACAAGAGCATTAGAATCTTCAGTTGATGAAAAATGGAAAAATTAATTGCTCAAAAAGATACAGGAATTTTTTTATATCCAGGTTACCAATTTAAAATAGTTGATGCTTTAATAACAAACTTTCACCTTCCAAAAATCAACATTGTTGATGCTTGTTTCAGCATTATATGATAGAGAAAAAAATGCTTTGAAATATATAACTTGGCAGTTAAAGAAGAATATCACTTTTTTTAGCTTTGGTGACAGTATGTTTATTTATTAATTGGGGGTAATATGAGAATAATAGCAGGTGAAGCTAAAAAAATAGAATAATAAAGACAAGAAAAAGGTTTTGATACAAGACCAACTCTTGAAAGTGTAAAAAGAATCTCTTTTTTTCAATAATTGCTCCATATGTAGAAAAATTCTGTTTTCTTAGATCTATTCAGTGGAAGTGGAAGTATCTCACTTGAAGCTGTGAGTAGAGGTGCTAAAAGAGCTGTCATGATAGAAAAAAAGATGGAGAAGCTTTTAAAATATATTATTGAAAACATTGATAACTTAGGTTTTACAGATAGATGTAGAGCTTATAAAAAAATGATGTTGTGAGAGCTGTAGAAATATTAGGAAGAAAAAAAGGAAAAAAATTTGATATAATATTTATGGATCCACCTTATCAAGATAATATCACTACAAAGGTTTTTAAAAAGCTATAGATAAGGCAGATATTTTAGCAGATGATGGTTTAATAATCTGTGAACATCATTTATTTGAAGATTTAGAAGATAATATAGCATCTTTTAGAAAAAAACTGATGAAAGAAAATATAATAAAAAAATATTAACATTTTTTTACAAAATAAATAGCAGTTTTTTTCTTGATTTTTTATACTTTTTAGTTATATATTTCGATTACTTGATAGCCATAAATGTTTTTTTCGAGCTCCACAAAGGCTCTCCAAACATTTATGGACATCGCAGTAATCTCATTTCAATTTTTTTAATATAAATTTTTCAAGAAAAACTTAGAAATTTAATTATAAATATTTTTTTATTATATGAAAGGAGTGGGAATGGCAAAAAAAATACTTTTGAAGAAAATTTAGAAAAATTTAGATGAAATTATTGAAAAACTAGAAAGCGGAGAACTTAGTCTAGACGATGCAATAAAAAGAATATGAAAATGCAATGAAACTTATAAAAACTGCTTCTAAGATGTTAAATGAAGCTGAAGGTAGATTAATTAAAGTCATTGAAAAAAATGGCGAAATTGAGACAGAGGAGATTTAAGATGAATAGTGATTTCCAAGTTTATTTAAAAGAAAAAAACTAATTTTTTTGAAACTGAATTAAAAAAAGAGTTAGAAGAACTCTCATATCCAGAAACTATAGCAAAAGGAATGGAGTATGCTCTTTTAAATGGTGGTAAAAGATTGAGACCTTTTTTACTTTTTACAACTTTGGAATTATTAAATCAAGATATACAAAAAGGGGTAAAGTCAGCCATAGGAATAGAAATGATACATTCTTATTCTCTTGTTCATGATGACCTACCAGCTCTTGACAATGATGATTATAGAAGAGGTAAATTAACAACTCATAAAGTTTTTTTGGAGAAGCGGAAGCTATTCTTATAGGGGATGCACTCTTGACTTATGCTTTCTATATGTTATCAGAAAAAAATTTAAATATTTTTATCATTTGAGCAAATTACAAAAAAATTATTTCAAAAAAACTTCTGCTTATTCAGGAATAAATGGAATGATAGGTGGGCAAATGATAGATATTGAAAGTGAAAATAAAAAAATTAATCTAGAGACTTTAAAAATATATTCATAAACATAAGACAGGAAAGTTAATAAAACTTCCTATTGAAATAGCTTGTATTATAGCTGATGTTTCTGAAGATAAAAGACTTGTATTAGAAGAATATGCGGAGCTCATTGGTTTAGCTTTTTCAAGTAAAAAGATGATATTTTAGATATTGAAGGAACTTTTGAAGAATTAGGTAAGCCTGTTGGAAGCGATGATGATTTACATAAGGCGACTTATCCTAGTATTTTTAGGTATGGAAGAAAGTAAAAAAATTCTAAAACGAGACTGTTGAAAGAGCAAAAAAAGATTATACATAATATGTTTGGAGAAGAGAAAGGAAAGATTTTTGATTTCTCTTGCTGATTTTATAAGAGAGAGAAAATCTTAATATGTGGGATTAGTTAACTTTGCCACAGATTTTATCTGTGGCTTTTTATTATACATAGGAGGAAAAAAATTTATGAAAAAAAATCGGTTTTTATTTTTTTGGAGCTTTGTTAATTATTGTGTTAGGGTATTATTTTTTTAAATAATAAAAAAAGATAATAGCCAAGAACAAGTTGCTCAAGAAAAGGCACAAGTTACAGAAGAAAAGGTTATAAATGTTGGGGTATTACAATTACTTAGTCACCCAGCTTTAGATAGCATTTATAAAGGAATGGTAGAAGAACTTGCAAGACAAGGTTATGAAGATGGAAAGAACATCAGAATTGATTAAAAATATGGTCGCACACTTGTGACTCTAGCACTCGTAGGGTGTCAGTCATGAGTTAGACCATTAAGTATAGTCAGCATATATAGAAATATGTATGTAGAGGTAGCAACTTTAAAAAGCTATCCAATACTACTTGAATTGCTGGAAACCCCTAAAGCTAGTATAACTACAACATAGTACCTAAATAATATGGCACAAATGTGAAAGTGGCGAAAGCAGAAAAAAATATACTAGATGACATAAGGTTAAATCCTAAGTGTTTTAAGATAATGGGCAATCAGCAGCCAAGACCGAAAGGTAAGGTTCAACGACTATTCCTCCTGAGGGAAGTACACCAAAGCTGGTGGAAGTGGGTAGACCCAAACAGGTAGAGCTGTGGGATAAGATATAGTCTGTGCTTAATAGAAATATTAAGAAGTTCAAGGCTAATCTCCTTAATTTATTAAGGAGTGTATATGCCAGGAGAACTGCATAAGTGGTAGCGTACTTATGTGAACGACAACCTCTAAAAACGACTGAGTCAGTTTTAGGTTCATATATTTAGAAAAAATTTTACTTTTTTTCATTTACTTATAGTATAAAAAAAGTGGTATACTATATATAGGTAAATGGAGGTGAAATCACATGGAAAAAAAGCATATAAGTTTAGATTTTATCCAACTAAAAACTCAAATAACAATATTAAATTGTACTTTTGGTTGTGTAAGATATGTCTATAATCATTTTTTTAGATTTAAAACAAAGAGCTATATATACAAAGAGAAAAAAATCTATGTCATATAGTGAGTGTAGTAAAAGAATTAACAGTTTTAAAACAAGAGAAAGAATGGTTAAAAGATGTAGATAAATTTTTCTTTACAAAAATTCTTTTAAAAAGATTTAGATAGAGCCTATAAAGAAACTTTTTTAGTGGAAGTGGCTATCCAAAGTTTAAATCTAAGAAAGATAATAGAAAATCATACAGAACCAATTATACAAATAATAATATAGAGTTTTTTTAGATAAATGGATAAAAAGTACCTAAGTTAGGAAGACTAAAAAAATAAGAGATAAAATAAAACCACAAGGAAGAATAATAAATGCAACAATAACCCAAGTACCTAGTGGAAAATATTATATATCTTTATGTTGTACTGATGTAGAAGTAGAAAAAAATTAGAAAGTACAAATAAGAATGTTGGAATAGATTTAGGTATAAAGGACTTTGCGATTACCAGTGATGAAATCTCAATAGAAAATCCAAAAATATTTACAAAAAAATCTTTGAATAAACTAGCTATATTACAAAGAAAAACTATCACGAAAAACCAAAGGGTAGTTCAAATAGAAATAAAGCTAGAATAAAAAGTAGCAAGATTATTTGAGAAAAGATATCAAATCAAAGAGAAGATTTTTTTGCAAAAAGTTATCAATGATGCTAATAAAAGAATATGATATTATCTGTATGGAAGATTTACAAATAAAAAAAATATGGTAAAAAAATCATAAATTAGCAAGAAATATTGTAGATGTATCATGGAGTGAATTTAATAGAATACTAGGTTATAAAGCGAAATGGCATGAAAGAACAATAGTAAGAGTAGATAAATTTTTGCAAGTAGCCAAATATGTAATTGTTGTGGATATAGAAATGAAGAAGTAAAAGATTTAAGTATAAGAGAATGGACTTGTCCAGTATGTGGAGCTGTACATAATAGAGATATAAATGCAGCCAAAAAAACATATTAAAAAGAAGGACTGAGGATATTAGGTATAAGTGCTTAAATATACAATATATGAACCGTAGGAACTATGGGGATAGCTTGGTAAATTTAGTTGGCTAACAGAAGCAACTACTACCCAAGAACCCCTGCGACTTAGCACTCGTAGGGTGTCAGTCGTGGGAGGTTCAGTTACAAAATGCTCAAGGAGAACAAAGTAATCTTGCTCTTATGAGTGAAAAAAATTAGTTAGTGAAAAAAAATGATATCTTAGTAGGAATTACAACACCTGCAACTTTAAGTCTTGCTAATGCAACAAAGGATATTCCTATAATCATGGCAGGAATTACTTATCCAGTTGAAGCAGGTCTTATTGCAAGTGAAGAAAAAAACCAGGAAATAATATCACTGGAGTAAGTGATAGAACACCTATCAAAACAACAACTTGAATTGATGAAGGAAATTATACCTAACTTAAAGAAAATTGGGCTATTGTATACTTCAAGTGAAGATAACTCAATAAAACAAATTGAAGAAGCTAAGAAATATGCAGCTGAATTAGGATTAGAAGTTAAATTAGCTTCAATAGCAAACTCTAATGATATTCAACAAGTTACAGAAAGTTTAGCAAGTGAAGTTGAAGCGATATTTGTTCCTATTGACAATACTATAGCAAGTGCTATGGCAACAGTTGTAAAAGTTACAGATAAATTTAAAATAGGAGTTTTTCCTTCAGCTGACACTATGGTTGCTGATGGTGGAGTTTTAGGTTTAGGAGTTGACCAATATCAAATTGGTGTTGAAACTGCAAAAAGTTATAGTAGATGTAATAAATGGTAAAAAACCAGCTGACACTCCTATTGTTTTAGCTAATGAAGGAGTTATATACTTAAATGACGCAAAAGCACAAGAATTAGGAATAGAAATTCCTGCAACTATTAAAGAAAAAGCACAAATAGTTAAGTAGTATTTAGTAAAAATAGTTCGTTATTAGCCAGATTTTCTAAACGGATAAAAATTAAGAATTGCATCATAAGAAGCTCTAAGCAATAAATTGCTAAGTGCTTCTAAGAAATTCGGCAAACTCACTTTGTTCAAACAAGCCGAGATTTGCTCGGCTCATTCTATTTAATTTTTTTATCCTAAAATCTGGAATATAACTCACTTATTTTTTTCTAAAAATCTTTATATAGAAGATAGGAAGGAAGAGGAAAATGGATTTAATTATTTCAGCAATTTCACAAGGACTGTTGTGGAGTTTACTATCGTTAGGTTTATTTATAAGTTTTTCGTGTCTTGAATATTGCAGACATGACAACAGAAGGGTCTTATCCTTTAGGAGCAGCTGTTTGTGTTATGCTTATACAAAGTGGTTATTCACCTTTGACTGCAACAATCATAGCAATGCTTATTGGTTCTCTTGCAGGCTTAGTAACAGCTATTTTTTTATCAATGTTTGTAAAATTCCAAGTTTACTTGCAGGTATTCTTACAATGACAGCTTTACTTTCAGTAAATCTTCGTATAATGAAAAGACCTAACTTAAGTCTACTTAATAAGGAAACTATTTTTTTGATAGTTTATCAAAATTAAACTTTACCACCTTATTTTTGATATTATATTGTTAGGTCTAATAGTGATTTCTATTGTAATTTTAGCGATGCATTTATTTTTTTGATACTGAGTTAGGACAAGCTCTAATTGCGACAGGGAGATAATCCCAAAATGGCAACATCATTAGGAATATCTACTAAAAAAAGATGACTACTCTTGGACTTATGCTTTCAAATTCATTAATAGCTTTAACAGGGGCAATACTTTCTCAAAAACAATGGATATGCTGATGTTAATAGTGGATTAGGAGTAATTGTTGTCGCTCTTGCTGCTATTATAATAGCAGAAGTGATTTTTTACTGATGTAAACTTTTTAACACGTCTTGTTTGTATAGTATTTGGTTCTATGATATATCGTTTACTTTTTAGTTTTTGTATTGAAATTAAATGTAATACAAGCTAATGACTTTAAATTGGTTTCAGCTCTTTTAATAGCACTATTTTTTTAAGTGTCCCTGAATTAAAAAAAGTTTTTCTTTAAAGTTAGGAAAAGGTGATAAATAATGCCATACATAGAATTAAAAAAAATATAAATAAAGTTTTTTTAATCCAAATTCAAACAGAGAACATCATGCTTTGAAAAATATAAATCTTGTTATTAATAAAGGAGATTTTATTACAATAATTGGTGGAAATGGAGCAGGAAAAATCAACATTATTTAATGCAATATCTGGAGTTTTTTTCCTTTAGATAGTGGTAGTATATCGATTAATGATGTAGAAATTTCATCAACAAAGGAATTTGAAAGAGCTAAGTATATAAGTCGTGTTTTTCCAAAATCCCTTTAGATAATACAGCTCCTCGTATGACAGTTGCTGAGAATATGGCATTAGCTCTTAATCGTGGAGAAAGAAGAACATTAAAATTTAGTAAAAAAATAAAGATAATATAGCTTTATTTGAGAATTTATTAAAAAATCTTAATTTAGGTTTAGAGCAAAAACTAAATACTGAAATGGGAGTTTTATCTGGTGGGACAAAGACAAGCTATTGCCTTACTTATGGCAACAATGAAAGCTCCTGAATTAATTTTTATTAGATGAGCATACTGCAGCTCTTGATCCAAAGACACAAAAAGAAAAATTATGCTTTTATCAGAAGAGAAAGTAAAAGAAAAAAATCTTACAGCCCTTATGATAACTCATAATCTTCAAGATGCTTTTAACTTATGGTAATAGAATGTTACTTTTTACATCAAGGAGAAATTGTTAGAGACTTTTTCAGAAGAAGAAAAAAAGAAATTATCTGTAACAGATTTGTATAAGATTATGGTTGACCTTGATGAATAATATTTTATTTATTTTTTTATAGGAAATTATGCTATATTATAGATAAATAGAAAATTTTTATTAAAGGGAGAAAATAATATGAGAATAAGAAGTGTTGAAACAGCTATAAGAGCAGATGTTAGCAGAAATATTCCTAATGGAGTAGATGCTTTAGGAATATTTCGATAATTTAGTATAACCAATTTTTTTCCATTTCCAGTAGAAAGTCTTTCTATAATACTTTCTTTCTCAGAAATGGAAGGACCTACAATGTTTCCAAGTGAGAATAAATGCACCAAATGATGATTTAGTATCAAAAGGGAGATTTTCGGAGTATTACCAGATCAATTTGGTTATGGAAGAAAAGTAATTAATTTAGGTGGAATTTTAATTAGTGAAAGAGGGAAATACACTATAGATATTTTTTTGAATTAGGTGTTGATAAGAAATTAAAATTCATAAAAAAACTAGAAGATTATTCTTTGCTGATTATCCACCTCAAAGAGAATTTACTGATGCTGAAAAGCAAGCAATATTAGAAGATGAAAGCTTGATAAGAGTTGTTAAAACAGAATTTCAAAACCTTTTGAATTTGCAAAACGATGATACAGTAAAACCTATTAAGTTACAAATATCTTTAGATGACTCTGTACCATTAGAAGAAGGATACATTGCAGTTCCTGAAGATAATACTATTTTTAGTAAAAGGGAAAAAAATTTGATTTAACAGGTATGAGAAGACATGTTGAATGGATGTTTGGAAAAACCTATACCTAGACAAGAAGAAGAACCTGATGAAGAAAAAAATAAGGTGTTAATATGAGTGTAAAATATGTAGCTATGAAGCTAATATCATTTGTAGATAAAGGAAGTTATTCAAATATTGTTTTTAAATGATGCTTTTAAAGAATTCTATCTTACAGCTAAAGAAAAAAAGCCTTTATTACTGAAATATTCTATGGTGTTCTAAGAAATAAAAATTTCTTAGACTATATGATAGAAAAAAATACCAAAGTAATAAAGAAAGAGTGGATAAGAAATCTATTAAGAATTTCAATTTACCAATTAACCTTTTATGTCCAGTGATGCTAAAGGTGTTGTTTGGGAAGCAACTGAAATTGCTAAAAAAAGCATGGAATAGCTATTTCTAAATTTATAAATGGAACTTTAAGAAACTATTTGAGAAATAAAGATTTAGAAATAAAAAAACTACATGATGAGAAAAAAACTATGAAATTTTTGTACTCTATTCCACAATATTTTTTTGTGATATATTAGAAAAAAACAATATGGAAGTGAAAAATTTAAACCAAGCTATTATTAGTTTAAAAGAAAATTCCTTATTTATCAGTAAGAGTAAATAAATTAAAATATAGTGAAGAAGAATTTGAAGAATTTTTTTAAAAAGAAAAGAGATATTCAAATTATAAAAAAAGTTGATTCAGTATATTATGTAAATTCAGGTTTGATAATAAATTCTAAAGAATTTAAAGAAGGAAAAAAATAATTGCTCAAGATGCTTCATCATATTTAGCAGCTAAAAACTTTAGGAGCAAAAGCCCTAAATGAATTAGTTTTTAGATATCTGTGCTGCACCAGGTGGAAAAAAACTGCAGTTCTTGCTGAGGAAATGGAAAAACAAAGGTGAAATCATAGCTATAGATATACATCAACATAAGAAAAAAAACTGATTGAAGAAAATATGAAAAAAACTAGGAATAGATATAGTCAAAAGCTACTGTTTTTAGATGCTAGAAATGTAAATAAACAAGGGTAGAAAAATTTGACAAAAATCTTAGTTGATGTGCCTTGTAGTGGTTATGGAGTTATAAGAAAGAAACCTGAAATTCTATATACAAAAAAATAGAGAAAATGTAGAAGAACTAGCCTCATTACAACTAGAAATTTTTAAACTCAGCAGCAGATATATTAAAAGATGGAGGAGAACTAATCTATAGTACCTGTACTATAATTTCTCAAGAGAATACTGAAAATGTTGAGAAGTTTTTTTAAATGAAAGAAAAGAATTTAAAGTTAAAAGCTTTAAATATTCCTGAAAAATGTTTCTGGTGATTATGATAAACTTGGAGGTTTTCTCTATAAACTATAAAGGAAGAAATAATGGATAATTTCTATATTATAAAGTTAGTAAAGGAAGAAAAAAATGCTAGAAGAATTAAAAAGAAGCAAATAGTTATATTTCATCAAAGATTGATAAATATAGAAGTAGAAGTTTATTGATAAAAAGAGATTGAAGAAGATGCTGAAATCAATAATGTTCCAATAATCAGTAAAGAAATTAGAGAATATTTAAAATTTATTATAAAAATCAAATAAAAAAATATAAAAAAATATTCTAGAAATTGGAACTGCTACTGCTTATTCAGGAATTATTATGGCTGAAGAAATCCAAGATAGAAATGGTTGTTTGACTACAATAGAAATTGATGAAGACAGATTTAAAATTGCTAAATCTAATTTTGAAAAAAAGCTAATTTGAAAAAAATATAGAACAAATTCTAGGGAGACGCCACAGAAGAGATAGAAAAAAATTAAATAAAAAAATTATGATTTTATTTTTTTATTGATGCTGCTAAAGGACAATATAAAAAAATTCTTTGAAGATTCATATAAACTTTTTAAATAAAGGTGGACTTGTGTTTATAGATAATATCCTTTTTAGAGGTTATTTATATAAAGAAAGTCCCTAAGAGGTTTAAGACTATAGTAAAAAGATTAGATGAGTTTATAGAATATCTTTTATGAGAAATTTTGAAGATGTAACTTTACTTCCCTATATCTGATGGGGTTATGTTAGTTAATAAAAAAATTAAATATTTATACAATAAGGAGTTGCAAAATTATATAACAACTCCTTTTAATTTATAAAAAAATATTATTAAAATGCTTTTTAATAATTTAAAAAAATTTAGTATAATAGAACAATAAATTAAAAAAATATATGGAGGTTTTAAAATGGCAGATGGACACAAAAACACCGACGGAATTAGTGGACTATATTATTAAAGTTGGAATAGATAAGGCGACTAAACCCTTATTTAAACTTATGTTACTTGGAATTTTTTTGGAGGAGCTTTTATAGCACTTGGAGGAGCAGGAAATATTATTTCATCTTCTACTTTAGTGAAAAACTGATCCAGGATTTGCAAAAATTTTTTTAGGAGCAGCTGTATTCCCAGTGGGACTTATTTTAGTTGTAACACTTGGAGCTGAATTATTTACAAGTAACTGTTTATTATCAGTTGCATTCTGTAAATAAAAAAATTAGTTTTTACACAAATGATTAGAAACCTTGTAACTGTTTATCTTTTTTTAACTATGTTGGAAGTTTTCATAGTTGCTTATATCACAGTAAAAGGTGGAAGTTTTAATGCAGATTCTCTTGCATATTTACAAAAACATAGCTACTCATAAAGTAGATGCTTCAGCTTATGCTCTTTTTATCAAAGGTATACTATGTAATGTTCTAGTATGTGGAGCTGTTATTCAAAGTTATACTTCAAGAGATACTATAGGTAAATTAGTTGGAGCTTGGTTACCTATTATGCTATTCGTTCTTATTGGTTATGACCACTCAATAGCAAATATGTTCTATCTAACTGCTGCTAAAATTAGCAGATTCAAGTTTATTTGGAGTTTCTGGTATCTTATATAATCTATTTTTATGTTACATTAGGAAATATCTTTAGGAGCTTTTAGCTATAGGATTACCTCTATATTTCTCATATTATAAAAAAATCAGATAACTAAAAAATAATATTTTAAAAGGGCTACTTTGTACTGACCCCAAAAAGTTGGACAAATTAATTTAACTTACTAATAAGGATTGACTTCTGTAAGAAGCAGGAGTTAATCCTTTTAATTTTTTTCCTTTATTCTTTTGTTATTGTAATAATATATATAATCTTCTATTGCTTCCTTCAATTCTTCTAATGTCTTGTACTTTTCTTCTTGTTCATAAAACATTTCTGATTTTAACAACCCAAAGAAACATTCCATTAATCCATTATCTAAACTATTTCCTTTTTCTTGACATACTTTGAGTTATCTTCTTCTCTTTCAATCTTTCTTGATATGAATAATGCTGATATTGCCATCCTTGGTCACTATGAAATATCAAATTTTCATAATTTTCATTTTTAAATGCTAAATTTAACATATGATTTATCTGCTCCAAGTTAGGACTACGCGAAATATCATACGAAACTATATATCTTCCATAAGCATCTAATATTGGAGATAAGTATAACTTTTTCTCCTCTTAAATTAAATTCTGTTACATCTGTAAACCATTTTTGATTTGGAGCTGTTGCTTCAAAATTTCTTTTAATATGGTTATCAGCTATCTTTCCTATTTGACCTTTGTATGAAGAATATTTTTCTTTTTTACAGATAATACTTTGTAAATTAAGTTTCTTCATAAGTCTTTGTACTTTTTATGATTAACATTTAAAACCTTGATTTTTAACTCCAATGTTACTCTACGATAACCATATCTTCCTTTATTCGCATAGTAAATTTCTTTGATTTTTTTCAATGATATCTTTTATTCTTCTCATCAATATCTTTTTTTATTAATATAGTAATAATATACTGATCTTGATATTCCAGCAATCTTTAATAGCATTTTGAAAGGATATTTAGCTCTAAGTTCGGCTATTACTCTTACTTTTTTCTTCTCTTTAGCTCCCTTTCTTGAACTAGAGCTCTCAATTTTTAAGTATTCATTCTCAGCTTTTTAGGTAAAGTATTTCATTTTCCAATTGTTTAATTTTTTCTTTTTTTCAGATAATATTTTATCATTTTTTCTTAGGTTTAGTCATAGATTTAGGTTTTCCTTCCTTTTTTTCTTTTTCTACAACATTATACCCATTTTCTTTAAATTTTGAAAGCCAATTATATAAAAATACCAGGAGATACTAAACCAATATTAATAGCAACAGAATTAATAGATTCATGATTAATTAAAAATTCTATTAATTATTTGTAGTTTAAAAATCTTTAGAATAAGTTCTATTTTTTTTATCTTTTCTTAAAAATATCATATCCATTTTTTTCAATTAAATTAACTAAATATTTAATATTAGATTCCTGAACATCAAAAATTTTTAGCTAAAGAAGGAATAGTTTCACCTTTCTTTCTTCTTTCATATATTTTAATTTTGTCTTCTCTTGTTAATTTATCATGACTGCACCTCCAATCTTGTGTCCAAGATTATGGGTGCAGTTCACTTAAAAAGTAAATAGCCCTTTTTTCTTATATTTGACATACATCTATCCATTCAATATAATTTGAAGCTTTTTCAAGTTCTTCTAAAGTAAGTTCAATAGCACTGTTTGGAGTTCCACAAGCTGGTAGCATAGTTTCAAATCTTTTCATTGATTCATCAAGATAAACTTTAACATTATCCTTAATACCAAAAGGACAAACCCCTACCAATAGGATGACCTATTAAGTTTTTCAACATCACTACCTGCTATCATTTTAGCCTTAGTTTTTAAATTTAGCTTTAAACTTTTGATTATTAATTTTTGCATCTCCTGCCACAACTATAATAGTTGGGATATCATTTATTATAAACGATAAAGATTTAGCTATTCTAGCAGGTTCACATGAATTAACTTTGGCTGCTTCCTCAACTGTTGCTGTAGACTCTGTAAATTCTTTTATTTTTACTATCTAAACCATATTTTTTTCTAAATGTTTTTCTAACTGCTTCTATTGACATTTTTTTGCTCCTCCTAACTAATACTATAATATATTTTTCATCTAGCAGAAAAATCTACTAATCTTATAATTATAATTCCGTCATGTACTCCTAGATAGCTTTCATCATTAGTGATTATTATTTTTTTCAAAGTTATCTTGAATTTTTATAAAATGGAGCTAACTCTCTTTCTCTTGTGCTAGAGCTAGTAATATTTTCAGTTACTTGTATATAGATTTTTTTGTATTTGCATTTGTAGCAATGAAAATCTATTTCATTATCTCCAATTTTTACCTATTGCCACATCATATCCCACGACGTAATAATTCAAAATAAACAATATTTTTCAATAATATGTCCTATATCTCTATTTCTAAATCCTAATAGGTAATTTCTTAGTCCAATGTCTACTATATAATATTTTTCCTAAAGTTTTTTTAAAAAAATTCTTTTACCTTTGATATCAAATCTTTTTATTTCATAAAAAAACATATGCTTCAAGAAGAGTTGCTACATAAGACTGTACCGTTTGAACAGCAGGTTTAGTTTCAATTAATTTTTTTCATTTAACAAAACATTAGAAATGGAATTAATAGAAGTATTATTTCCAATATTATCTGCTAAAAAAACATTATAATTTTTTTCTTAGTAGACTTGAATCAGTTACCTGTCTTCTATCTTTTTTTGTTTTTTTCACGCTCTAAGATATCTCTTATTACTACACTGGAATAAATCCCATCAAGAATAGTTAGAGCCTTATCTATTTCTAAAGGAAGTTCTGTAAGACTAGGCATACCACCAAAAGTGATATATGCATCAAAAAGTTCTTTTTATTTCATATGTTTCACCATTTTTCACTTTTCAACTTTTCTACTTATACCTCCAGTTAGACTTTTTCTTTTCAATAATTTTATATCCATGAAAGTCAATAAATTCAATAAAAGATAAAGGATAAACTTTAATCTCAATACTTCTTCCCTGCTAAAGTAAGTTGCATACTCACTTGATAGTAAAAAAAGCATTAGAACCAGTTATATAGATATCACATTCAAAATCAACTCTAAATGAATTTATAGCATCTTGCCATTCTGAAACTTTTTGAATTTCATCAAAAACAAATAAGCTTTTTTTATCTTTTAGGTAAATTACTTTTTAACATAATTATATAGATCTTCAACAGTCATTCTTTTTGAATTCCATTGACTCAAAAATTTATTTGTATAATTTGATTTTTTTCTATACCATTATCTAAAAGATGTTTTATCATTAATTTCATTAGACTTGATTTTTCCACAACGACGAATACCTGTGATGATTTTTAACAAAAATCAGTATCTTTGAATTCAATTAGTTTTTTTCTAAGTAGTGACTACGATTTTTTTAATTCATTTTCTTTTTTTAACATGAATTTCACCTCTATACAAAGTATAACATAAAAATTCAATATTTTTGAAAAGTTTTTAGTATTGATACTAAAAAAATATTTTTTTGAAAAAGTTTTTAGTATTAATATTAAAAAAAGAAAAACTTCTATCTTTTTTTAAATAGAAGTTTGGCACCTTTTACCTCTTCGCCATCTTTTTTAAATGAGTTAAATACAGGCTCTTCCACAAGACTAGCATTGATATTAATCATTTTTCTTTGTTCATTTCCTTATCCTTTCGTATTCCCTGTAAAAAAATAGACGATAGGATTCCCTATCTATCGCCTTAACTGCTTACCTATTCTGATTATTTCCACTGATACAGTCGGGAATTTGTTCCTTATTTTTCATCTATTCCTCCTTTCTTGGCATAAAAAGGAAGTATTGATAATTTGCTTTTTACTTCCTCTTGGTGGTTTTATTTAGTTGTTGTGGTGCTATAAACTGGGAGTTATCTATTTCATTCTATCTATCAAATTCTTTATTTTAAGTTCTATCTGGCTGATTATTTCAGTGAATTCTTCATCTGATTTTTCCAGTTGGATCATCCAATCTCCCAGTTATCATCAAATGGTCTTTCAATAAAAGGACATCCAACATTACATCCCATAGAAATAACAATATCCAGCTCTGGTATATCCAAAATTAGCTTTGAATACTGTGCTTTCTCCATATCAATACCATATATTTCTTTCATAATATGAACTGTATCCCTGATTGATTTGTGGCTTTTGTTTCTGTTCCAGCAGAATAACTTTCAAATATATCGAATGCAAAATGCTTTCCCAATGCTTCTGCAATCTGACTTCTGCATGAATTATGGATACAAATGAAAGCTATTCTTTTTCATACTTATCTCCTTATTTTCTTTAATGCCTTTATTACTTCATCCTTGCTTAATACTTTCCCCATTGAAACAACTTTATTATCAATAACCAGAGCAGGTGTGCTCATAACCCCCATTGCTGCAATTTGACCAAAATCAGTAACATGATCAATTTCATCTGTCATACCAAGTTCGCTAAGTGCTTCTTTCACATTCTTCTCCAATGCATTGCATTTATCACAACCACTACTAAGAACTTTTGACACTTGCTCCTGATGAAAGAGTTTCCTTCACTGCCTCAACACTTTCTTCATTACAAGTTCCTCCACATGTGCAGTTAGATTGTTCCTTAACCATTTCCTTTTCTTCTTTTTTTCTTTCTAAATAAGCTCATAATTTCAATCTCCTTTTTTTCTTATATTTTTTTCTAAACTAATAGATACTGAATTTTTATTAAAAAAATACCCTACAATAACAATTCCAATAGCACATATTACAATAAAAATCCAAATTAACTTCGGTTTTACTGCTTTTTCTAAGCATAATTATTGACGGTAAGGAAAGTGTAGTTACACCCATCATAAAGCTTAAAATTGTTCCAAGCTGTGCACCTTTTTGCAAGTAGTGCCTCTGCTACTGGTATCGTACCAAAAATATCTCCATACATAGGAATACCAACCAGTGTTGCCAGAATTACACCAAATGGATTATTATTGCCAAGAATCTTTTTCTACCCAACTCTTTGGAATCCAATTATGAATAACAGCTCCTATTCCAACGCCAATCAAAAATATAGGGAAATACTTTCTTAAACGTGTCTATAACTTGTTGTTTTGCAAAAGAAATCCTTTTCTTTTTGTGTTGGGTCATCCATATCGATATCGACTGCATTCGCTTTTTCTAACAAATTCTTCCACTTCATTTTCTAAACCCAGTTTTTCAATAATCGTTCCACCTATCACCCTATCACCGCAATAACAAGTCCTACAATCACATATATGATAGCAACTTTAGAACCAAAGATACTCATCAGTAAAAACAAGGCTCCCTAAGTCTACCATTGGCGATGAAATCAAAAAGGAAAATGTCACACCTAATGGAAGCCCCGCACTGGTAAATCCGATAAAAAGTGGAATAGACGAGCATGAACAAAATGGTGTCACTGTGCCAAGCAATGCTGCAATACAGTTTGCCCATACTCCATGAAAACGCCCTATAAGCTTCTTGCTCCGCTCTGGTGGAAAGTAGCTTTGAATATATGAAATCATAAAAAAATCAAGATGCAAAAGTAGTATAGTAATCTTCAAAAACATCATATAGGAAAAACTGTACACTTCCCCCCATTCTGCCTGAAGTATCAATTCCCATTTTCTCTAATAGATTTCCAATTAGTGTATTCATCCACTTCATTCCCAGAATCTGGTTTTGAATAAAATCCCAAATCATCATTGACTGCACCCACTTTCTTCTTTGTAGTAAGATAATCCTTCGATAAAAAGTTTTAAAAGTATTCAAAGTCTTACAATTCAAGGAATAATGATGCCATCTACCTTCTTTTCCAGTAATTCACCAATCCACATTCATTTAAAATTTTTCATATGATGAGATAGTGTTGGCTGTGTAATTTCAAATGCCTCCAATATTTTACAACCACATTTTTTTCTCCATCGGAGAGCATTTGGATAATCTGCAATCTGTTACTATCTCCCAAAGCTTTTACAAATTAATGCTACATCTATTATATTCATATTTTCTCCCTTACATAGATAATTATCTATGTTTAGTATCATATACTATACATAGATTGATGTCAATGTTTATTTTTACTCTTATTATTGTTCAGAAAATTCCCATCACACTTAGTTCCGAAATAATTCAGCTAAAAGAAAAAAACATCTACCATTTCTGACAGATGTTCTACTATAAAGTTTCATCAAAACAACTTAAAATTTACTAGACAATTTATTCTTTCTTTTTATATTTGAAATAAAAAGAAAAATGTAATTTAATAATTATACTAAACGAAAAATTTATTTATTAAATTATATTCTAACATAAATAAAAAAATAATATTAAGAGGGAAAAATCAAATTTTTATAAAAACTTCCACTCATAAAAATGGAAGTTTTTATTAAAATTTTAAAGTAATTTAGGTACATTAGAATTGATTTTTATCTATGATATTAACAATTTTTTTGTAAATCATTCTCATCTGTAAAAAGATTAAAAAAATAGATGTTCCTAAAATATCATTTGAAAGTTTAGGGATTTCGCTCTTAGAGTAAGCACCATACTTTTACTATATTTTTCAATTATTAAATTAATTAATTCAATTTGATTAGAGTTGAACTTTTCAGTATTTAAAAATTCAGAAAACTCTCTATTAATAGCTTCCCTATCTAAACCAACAAGAGAACGGATAAAAGATACCAAAACTTTCTTTTTTTCCATAAAGACTAGATATTTTTTTCAATTTCAGTATTATTTTTCATTTTTTTAGACTTTCAAGACTAACTTCTTCATTACTATATAGAAAGTTGCTTTTAGTTCTTTTAAATCTTCTTCATCTAGCTCTATATTATTTCTTAATTTCTTTATAGAAAGCAGTTCCTTATTTTTTTATCTAAGTATTTTTGAAATTTTGCTTTAGAGTTAATATATGCAGAGGCAAAAAAATGTTTATATCTTTCACTTCTGTAGAGATATATGTATCTTCAAAAGTCTCCTACAATATAATTCAAATGTTTTCCGTCAGTATCTAAAAAAATATTGTTAATGGTTCGATAATATCTTTTAAATTCTTTTAATTCTAAAATATCAATATTTTTTTAGATAATTTTTCATCTTTTATTAATTTCATAATATAATCAGTATTTTTTTGAATTTCTTTTATAGTTCCCTTTCTTTGCTAATCCTTTTTGCTATGTCAGAAATTTCCATTTTTTTCATTTTCCACTTTTTTTATTATCAAATAATTTAAGTTGCATTTTTTAAAAATAAGATTTTTCAAATTTCTTCTCCATCTCAGTTTTTTTCTGTAACAGGAAAAGGTAGAGAACTTAGATTTTTTTATTATTTCATCAACATTTTTTTCTTCTAAATTTTCTTAAGACATCAATGTTTTTTTATATTTTTTTACATAAGAAATTTTTGTTCTTACTGAAATATTTTCTTCATTTCAAAGCAGATATTAAATCATATATTTCATTCACTAAATCTTCCCAAAGTTTCTTATAATTTTTCATCCATTTGATATTCTAAATTTTGAAGTTTGTAAATCATCTTTAACTTTATTTTCAAAAGATTCTACTAGATAATGATTTTTCCTAATTTTTGTATTATCTTCATCAAAGCTACTTTACATTTCAAAAGTATGAGAAAGTTTCTACAGAAATCTAAAAATTAAGAAAATCTTTTTTTATCTTGACCAGGACCATAGATATCTTTACATTTTCTAGTTCCTCTACCTATCATTTGCCAAAAATTTAGCTTTTTGATTTTACTTTCTTATAGAAAACTAGATTTAATATTTGTGGAACATCTATTCCAGTATCAAGCATATCAACAGACACAGCTATTTGAGGAAGACTATTAGGATTAACAAATCTTTCTATTAATGTTTGTGCTTTTTTTCAACTTTTTGTTGTTATTTTTTTGACAAAATTCACCATCAAGATTTTTTTATAACTTATTAAAAGTTTCTACAATGTGTTCAGCATGTTTTGTCATTTCTTTAGCAAATATTATAGTTTTTTTCCTAATTTATCTCCTGATTCAATTTTTATAACCTTCTTCCATAAGAGTAGTAAGTACTTTTACTAGTTGTTCCTTCATTAAAAAAACCATGAATTTAAACTATCTCCAGAAATTTCTTCAGGCATACTATCTTCTTCATCAAAAAAAGAGTTTCATATTTTTTTCTTTTTTTCTTCTTCTGAAAGTTTACTATAAACAATACCATTTTTCTGGATAATTTAAAGAAATTTCCTTGATTTTTAGGCAATACTAAAAATTCATCTTTAGCTGCTTCAAATAAATCATAAGAATCAGTAGGTTCTTTTGAATTCATATCAAAAAAACTTTAAATGTATTTCTATCTATTTCATTTTTTTAGGAGTTGCAGTAAGACCTAAAATTAAGCTATCAAAAATATTCAAATAAATCTCCATATTTTTTTGATAGATGCTTCTATGTGCCTCATCAACAATAATTAAATCAAATGCACCTACTCCATATTTATTCGTTCCATCTTCTCTACTTTTTTTCTGACTCTGTCATCATTGTTTGATAAGTTGAAAATACAATTTTTGCATTATCTCTATCTTTTTCAGCCACTAAATCAACAAGAGTGTAATCAGGTAAAGAGTTTTTTTAAAACTATTTAATGCTTGTTTAACAAGGGCTACTCTATCAGCTAAAAAAATAAAGTTCTTTTTAACCATATTTAATCTTGATAAGCAATCTACTAATGAGATGGCAACTCTTGTTTTTTCCTGAACCTGTTGCCATAACAAGTAAGGATTTTTCTATTTCCTGAAATATAGTTTTCTATTGCTTTTTTTAACAGCTCTTTCTTGATAATATCTATCTATTATTTTTTTATTTATGGAAATGTCATTTGAAGTAATTTTTTTCATTTCTTCTAGCTATGATTTTTTTAAAAGTTCTTCTTTTCTATAGAAACCATAAATTCTTCTAGGAATAGAATTTCTTTATTCTCATAGATAAATATTTCAAAACCATTAGTTACAAATCTTATTGGGAAAAAGTTAAATTTTTCTCCAAAGCTTCAGCATATTCTAAAGCTTGAAATTCTCCTTTTTTTAGCATTATATGAAGCTTTCTTAGCCTCTATTATTGCAAGAGGGTAAGCAGAATCACCCCATAGAACATAATCTATATTACCTTTTCCAGAACTTGTACTCTTTAATCCTTCAACTTCATATTCAAACATATTCTTATCATTTAAATTCCAACCAGCTTTCATAAGCAAGAAATCTATAAATAATTTTTCTAGTTTCTTTTTTTCAGAAAAAGTTACTATTATTTATTTCTTTGTATTATGTTTTTTTAGTAGGTACTACTTCTATTTTTTTCAATATTATTTTTTTACATCATTATCTGTTATCTTAATATCATTGATATTTTTCTTCTTCAGATGATGAATGTAAAATATATTTCTCATCAAATTTTTATATCATCAGTTTTTAAGGGTAGAACCATAACAATAAGCTATCCAAAGTGTGAAATCAAAAAAATTCCCTTTTCAACAATTTAAAGCAATATCTTTATTTAAAGATAAAGTTTCTGTCTGCATTAGAAATTATATTTTTTTAACATGTGAGCAGCATCATTACCAAATTTTTCTAATAAGGTTAAGACCAGCTATTTGACTTTCATCTTGAAATAAATCTTTAAACTCTTTTTTTATTAATAAGATCATTAAGAGACATTTCATTATATGAAGTTTGAATTTTTTTCAAATTTATATACTAAGCTAACACAAAATTCAAGTGCCAATCTTGAGTAAAAAGCACTTGTTCTAGGCTTGATATAACAGTTTTTTTCTCAGCTTCTAAACACAGTTCATATAAATCTATAAACTCATCTTTTTAAAAAAATCAAAAATTACTCATTGATTTTTGTTCCCCTCTTGATGCTCTAAATAAATTTATTTGAAATTGAAGAAGTATTTTAATTAACCAATGTACTTTTCTATGTGAAATTTTTTTACATTATTTTTGGCTAACCATTGCATATTGTAAAGTGGTATCTATTTTTTTGATGTCCTAATAATTGTTGAACTTGCTCTATAGGCATTCCTTTATCTATCGCCTTTGTTGCTAAGGGTTCTTCTAAATTTATGAGGATGAACCTTAGTGATATTTAATTTTTTTCCCAAGTTCTCTAAGCATTATTTCTACACCACTAATTTGCAATCTTTCTATGTGGTTTTTAAAAGAGAAACAAAGAGTGCAGAATTATCATCATCTCTTGTTTTTCAAATAATTATGCAGATGAATTTTGGTTCTTGCATCAAAATATACTTTTTCTTTCTTTATCTCCCTTACCAAATACAACGCATTCTCTTCCTTCAAAATCAATATCTTCTATATTTAATTTAACTAATTCTCCAACTCTCATTCCTGTTGAAGCTAAAATATCAATAATAGCTAAATCTCTTAAAGATTTACAATTATCTCTCATAATTTCCATTGCTTCATCAGAATAAGTTTCTTTTACTACTGTTCCTGTTTTTACTTTATGTATTCTTCTAACAGGGACTTTTTTTAAAATATAATCTTCTTCTTCAAGCCAAGCAAAAAAAGCTTGAAAAAAATTCTTCTAATATTATCTATTGTTATTTTTACTTGCATTTCCTTCTTTTTGATAGTTGTCTAAATATTCTCTTAAATCATTTGTTGTGATATGCTTAATAGATTTATCAATTTTTTTAAATAAATTTTCTATAGTTGCTTTATAATATTTTTAATGATTTTTCTTGAACAACCTTCAACATGTTTAGCTGATAGAAAAAGCTTCTAAATATTCAATATTTTTGCTTTTTCATCTCTATCAGCACCTTCTTTTTTTACAATTTCCAAATCATATAAGTAATGTGCAAGCACCTTATGTAATTTTTTTCCATTTGTCCATTTGTTAATGTAGAAGACATAGCTTGTTTTATGTCTAAAATTAAAGTATCTACCATCTTTGTACCTCCTAAAAAAATCTGATACTTTAATTTTAACATACTTCTATATTTGCAAACTTGCTGATTTTTTTAAAAAGCTATAATTCTCTTTTTTTCTTCTTCTATTAAAGGTTCTACTAAAGATACAAAATTTTTCAATATCTTGATTTCTTAAAATATCCATATATTTAGCTCTATTTTCTACTGTAATAACAAAAGGAGTTAAGTTATTTTTCTAACATTAAAGCAAGCATTATCAATCTTCCCTGTACGTCCATTTCCATCAGAGAAAGGATGTATCCTTTCAAACTTTTATATGATATTCAAGAATTATTTTTTTATTTTCTCGATATCAGAATTAGAATTTTTTTAATTGGAAGTTCATATTTTTCAAACCATTCATTCATTTTTATATGGAGTTTCACTTGGACTTGCTGTTTCAAAATTTGCTCCTCTTATATAGTTATAGTCAGTCTTTAAAATTTCCAGCATTATGATTTAATCTATTTAATAAAAATCTTATTAATTTCTTTTTATCATATAGATATCTACTGTATTATTTTTGTAATTCAGCTAATAAAAAAATTTTTAAAAGCATCTGAATGATTTAAAACTTCTAAAAAAATTCTCTTTTAGACATTGCATTGGGAATAGTATCATCTAAAATGATAGTTGCAGTTTCATTTAATGTTAATGTATTCCTTCAATAGCATTTGAATGATGTGTCATTCTTACATTTAAAGTCATCTATATATTCTTCTGTAAAATTGTTCTAGTATTTTAATCTTTCTCAACTCCTCTCTTTTTCATAGGTTCAGTAAAGGTTAAATGATAATTTTTTTAGGGTATCAATCAAAATATTTAGATATCAAACTATTATATAAAGTTTTCTGCCTCTTTTATAGCCTCTTCAATTTCAAATGATAATTTCTATTTTTTTCTATTCTTTTCTGCAAATTTATTCTGTAACTCGATTGGAGGTAGCATAATCTTTAAATCTTCTCCATATTGTTTAGCATTTATATTAGGTTGAGCAACTATATTTTTGACAGTTTTTTTACCCAATTCCAGTAATAATTAGTATCTAAAAAAATTTTTAAATATTTAGTTGAAACTAAATGAGCATTTAATTTAAATCTGATTAGATAGCCAGCAAATATACATTTTCCATATTTTTTTATTATACAAAAAAATTTTTTTACCAACTGTTGCTCCTGATCTTGCAAATAAAAATATCATTTTCTTTTTAATAAATATTTTTGAGCTTTCAATCTTTTCATCACTAACTCCTACTTTTATCATTTTTTAATTCTCCATTTGTCAGTAATATCTGTATATTCTTATATATCTATAACCACCATTATAGTTAATAGCAGGTTTTATTACTACCATATTCTCCCTTTACAAAGTGAAATATCTTTTAAAGAAATGAAAATTCCCAACCCTTTTTCATTGTATTCAGGATTTCCAAAACATTGTAGTAAATAAAGATTTGTTTAAAAAAATTGATTAAGTATTTTTTTGTTTAAAAATTCTCTAAAAATATCTTTCAAGTCTCATTTAAAGGTTTTTAACTATATTTTTTTGAAAATATAGGTAAAATAGGAATACATAAACATTTTTCAATATACTAATATTAATATTATTTTTGTGCAACTCCTCTTGCTTGTCTTTTTTTATATTATTTTTCAATGCTACATAAAGAAAGTAATATAAAAAAATCCTTATCAACTAAATTATTTTCTTTTAAATTTACTCCAACAATAGCTTGGTTAGTAGTAGCTTCTATATCTAAGATAGCAACTTTACCAACAGAAGCAAAAAAATTGTATATAAAATTGTTCCTTTTTTTAGTAATTTAGCACTTGAATTTTTCTAATCCATTTTTTTGTTATTTTTTTCATCAGAACACTTTATATATTTCTCTTTAAAATCTGAAATTTTTTTATCCAAGGAATATTTCCATTTTTTTCCAATATTCATTTTTTTGTCTTAGAAGGAGTGCCTCCTGATACAAAAATCACAAATTTCACCTAATTTTTTTATACTGAATATTTTTTTAATCATTAAGCACTCACCTTCTTATATAAAGCTTGAAAAATCCCTAAAAAAATAGGAAGTTCCTTTGAAATAAATGATAATTTCTCTATTTTTTTCTATTCTTTCTGCAAATTTATTCTGTAACTCGATTGGAGGTAGTAATCTATAGAAAAGTCTTCTCAACTATTGTTTAGCATTTATATTTAGCGATTTGCAACAATATTTTTTTAGCTTTTATTGTATACTCAATTCTATTTCATGATTCACTATTCATAAAAAAAAATTTTATTTAAAATATTTAGTTGAAACTAGATTAGAAGGTTTCATTTAAATCTATTAGATAGCCAGCAAATGCATACGAGTTTTCCATATTTCTGATTATAAAAAAACTGTTTTTTTCCTACTAACTCTTTACTATTAGTTCTATTGAATAATAATTCTCCTTTTTTTCAGTAAAAATTTTTTTTCTTTTTTCATTATCACTAAGTTCTATATATTTTTAGATCTCTATAGTCCATTTCTCAGAATATGTTATATCTATTCATTCTTAAAATTGGGAATTCAGTTACTATTGAAGTTGCTTTTTTACTAGTACCATATTCTGTTTTAAAGAAATAACTTCCTAATCTTTTTTTATTTCCCAATTTTTATCATTAGTTTTTTTGATATCACCAAACATTGTAGTAAATAAAGATTTGTTTAATGAATTTAAATTAAGTAATTCTTTTTTTCTAAGATATATAAAAGCTTTCAATTGTTTTTAAATAAGTTAACTAATATTTTTTTGTTCCTCTATAGTAGGTAAGACAATAGGAGCATTTAAAATTTCTTTTTACTTAGATTAAGTTGAACTCCACCAGCTGAAAAATTTTTTTAAAATAATTTTTTTAACATTTTTTTGATTGTAAAGCAAATTTTAAATAATTCTCATCAATATTATCTGTCAAAAGTTCTAATTTTTCCAACACGTTGATTTTTGGATAATATTAAATCCATTAGATTTTTACAACAGTGGGAACACCTAATATTTTAGGATCTCCAGCCATGTCTGTCATCGCAATTACTAAATCACCATTTTTTTAATAAATAGTTTTTTTATATTTTTTTCTGAAAAAAATTATCAGGTAAATATTTTTGCATTATATAAAATATCAAAAAGTTCCATCAGGTCTTATATTACTCATTCGACAATTTAAAGTATTTGAATTTATAATATAATCTTCTGATTTTTATTGCAACACCATTTCTTAAATCACAAACATCTCCTAATTTAACTTTCTTCCATTCATTTCTATTAAATATCTTCATCTAGCATCACTTTTTAATTCTTTTCAACTTTTTCATCAATAGATTTTTGAAAGTTCTTCTAATTTTTTTCTAAAAATTACCTTAGGTTCCTCATACTCAACTTTTTTTCATAAATAATTTCTTTATATTTATTAATTGATAAATCATAGTCATTATCAACTATTTCTTGTTTAGGAACAAAGAAAGACTTTATCAGTTCTCTTTTCTATCTTTTTCGTTTTCTAAATTAGAAAATCTTTCTATGATATCTGGTATATCATTTTTCTTCAACAGGATTTCTTTTTATCATCAAGAGAATATCCATCAGCTGTCATATCATAGAACCAAACATTATCAGTTCCACCTTTTTCCAGTCTTTGTGAAAAGATTAAAATACCTGTTGATACTCCAGCATAAGGTTTGAATACTCCACTTGGCATAGAAATAACAGCTTCTAATTGGTTATTTTCAATCAATTCTTTTTCTTAAATTTTTTTATGTGCATTTGAAGCTCCAAATAGTACTCCATCAGGAACGATAACAGCACCTCTACCACCAATTTTTTTAAAAAGTCTTAAGAATAGAGCAATAAATAACAATTCAGTCTTTTTTTAGTCTTTTACAACTCTTGTTAAAGTATTAGAAAGTAAGGCTTCATCAACACTCCCTTTGAATGGTGGATTAGCAAGGATTAGAGTATAATCACTTTCTTCACTATAATCTGTTGAAAGAGAATCTATTCTTTTTCAATTTAGGAGTTTTCATATCATGAAGTAATAGGTTCATTGCAGAAATTCCTAACATTGTTGCATCAGTATCATTTCCATGTATCATAGCAGTTGAGAAAATATTTATAAATTTCTGGTGAAGTTGCTAAGATATCTTTAAAGTTTTCTCTTTATATATTCTATTGAACTTACTAAGAATCCAGATGTTCCACAAGCAGGGTCAATTATCTTATCTTCAACAGTAGGTTTCATAAGTTCAACCATCATATTTATAATATGTTTAGGTGTTCTAAATTGTCCATTTTTACCAGAAGTTGATAATTTTAGAAAGTAAATATTCGTATAAATCCCCTTTAGTATCTTTATCTTCAACCATTTGAGGATTATTAAAAATTTCTTCAATAGTATCCATTGTATTTTGTAAAAACAGCTGGTGTAGGAACTTTAAAAAAATAGCATTTTTCCATATATTGAGAAAATACACTATCTTTATCCTCATCTAAATTTTTTTATAAATTCAAAAAGCTTCGTTTCTAACTTTATCATATAATTGTTTAGGATCACCTAATTGGATAAGATTACTCCATCTAATATCTTGATGATTTTCACCAAAAAAATAAATTTTTTTCATCAAAATTTCCAAATATACTACCAAGTTTTTGTTCTTTTTCTTTTTCTTTGTTCTTCTTGATCTAATCTTTTCATAAAAAAATAAGATAAGTAAGTTGTTCAATTACATCAACAGGATTTGTTAATCCTCCCAGTCCAGAAAGTATTCCCACATCTTATCAACTTTATTTTTAATTTCACCTGTAATCATTTTAAAAAATCCCTCCCTATTATTTTTTTAACTATTTAACAAATTAAAATTTACTAGATAATTTAGTTTTTCCTTTTTTTATATTTGAAATAAAAAGAAAAAAATGTAATTATTAATTATGCTAAACTAAAATTTATCTATTAAATTACATTTGTAACATAAATAAAAAAATAATATTAAGAGGGAAAAAAATCAAATTTTATAAAAAAAACTTCCACTCATTAATGGAAGTTTTCTTCTTAGTTCTATAAATTTCCTTCAACAACTATAATAGTTGTATGTTTTTAATTTTCTTCTATTTTTAACATATTTTTTTAAATCTTTTTCCAAATAATACTATGAAAAAAATATAACACCAATTACCACAGCTATACTACCTGATATAGAAACATCTAGAAAAAAACTGCTAAATGATAACCTATGAATTGATGAAATAACTCCAATTAAAGAACTATATACTAACATAGTCTTTAGATTTTTTTAGAAATCATATAGGCAGTAGTAGCAGATCCAACCATAAAAAGAAATCATAAGAGTTGCACCTACGATATCAAATGAAATCTACAGAAGTAACTGAAACTAAAGTCATCAATAGATAATGAAAAAAACTTCAGGTAGCAAACCTAGTGTTAAAAGCTAGAGCCTTATCAAAAATTGAGATTTTTAATTTCTTTAAAAAAATATAGTTATAAATAGTAAATTAACAACTAAAGATTGCAAAACCACTTTACAAGACCAGTTGCAAGTTTTAAAACCAAAAAAATTTCTGTTGTATGAAAAGGTGCAAAAGCTATTTCACCAAGCAAAACAGCATCAATATCCAAATGTATATTTGCTGTGTACTTAGAGATAAGAATAACAGCAATACTAAATAGAATAGACAAAACTATTCCTATTGCAGCATCTTCTTTTTACTAATTTACTATCGCTTAATACTTCAACGAAATAAACAGTCAGAAGTCCTGTTAAAGTTGCTCCTACAATAAGTAAAGGAGAATCTAATTTATGAGTGATAAAAAAATGAAAAGCACAATCCCAAAGCAAAACTGTATGGCTTATTGCATCTGTTAGCATACTCATAGATCTTAAAACTAAAAATACTCCTAATAATGCACAAGCTACTGAAATTAAAATAGCAATTAATTGTATTGTTAATCCTGCACTCATATATTATCACCTTTATTTTTCTTGTAATCTTAATTTTCTATTTCTTGTATAAATTCTATAATTTCTTGCAATAATACCTTTTTTTAGAAAAATAGAAAACTTATTAAGACAAAGATTCCTGATACTAATATTATTAAAAGGTCCTGTAGGGTAAAGAAGCATCAAGTGTAGAAATAATACTACCCATAGCTCCTGAAATACCACCAATTATTGCAGCTAATACAGTAACAATAGATAATTTCTTAGACCATTGTCTAGCAGCAACAGAAGGTAGAAACAAGCATTGCAGTCATTAAAATTACTCCCTGCTATTTGTATTCCAATGATAACATTTACTACTATCATAGTAGAAACTAAAAAAATTTATTTTATTACTTTGTATTCCAAGTGTTTTTAGCATAATCAGCTTGGAATATACTTATTTTTATTTCTTTCCAAAAAAAGAATAACTAAAGATATCAACACTAAACCTACAATAATTATTAGATAAATATCTTTTTGCTATTAAAGTTGAAGCCTGTCCAAATATGAATCTATTTAAACCTGCTTTTTTTAGCTCCAGGAACTTTCTTTAAATACGTAAGTAAAAACTAGACCAAGCCCAAAGAAAGTTGATAGCAACAATGCAATGGCACTATCCAATTTTACTTTTGAATTTCTTTCTATATAATGAATTAAAAAAATATACATAGGAAACCTATCACTAATGCTCCAGTTAAAAGTATATATAATTCTTTTTTTCCACTTATTAAAAAGGCTAGGCATATCCCTGCAAGTGCTGAATGAGATATACCATCGCCCAATAAACTTTCTTTTTTTAAAACTGCAAAAGTTCCAATGATTGCACTAACTATCCCTAGAAGTGTACAACCAAGAGTTACAACTTTAAAAGTATAACTACTCAAAAAAAGTTTTAATATTTCATTCATATTCTCCTCAAATCTTTCTATATGTCACATCAATATTTTCTTGTGTAAAAACTTCACTTACTTTTCCACTAACAATAACAGCCTTATTAATAAGTGCAACAGATTCAAAATAAGTTGGTACAGTTTGTAAATCATGATGTACAACTATTATAGTTTTACCTTCAGCTTTTAATTGTTTTAATATTTCCACTATTGATTTTTCAGTTGTTGAATCTACACCTTGAAAAGGTTCGTCCATTAAATAAATATCAGCTTCTTGTACCAAAGCTCTAGCTATAAAAGCTCTTTGCTGTTGTCCACCTGAAAGCTCAGATATTTGTCTGTCTTTAAACTCCAACATTCCTACTTGTTCTATTGCCTTTAAGACTTTTTGTTTTTCTTCTTTACTAACTCTTTTAAAAAGTCCTACTCTTCCATAACAACCCATTTCTACAACGTCAAATAGTGTTGTTGGGAAATCCCAATCAACACTATTTCTTTGAGGAACATAGGCTAAAGTTTTAGCATTTATTTTTTTATTTCACCTGTTATTTGTTTTAAAAAAATTTTTAATATAGTTTTTTTATAAGAGTTGATTTACCTGCACCATTTGGTCCAACAAGTGCCATCAAACTTCCTACTTCTATATTTAAATTAAGATCTTCTAGTGCTATATTTTTCTCCATAAGCAACTGTCAGATTTTTTTAATTTCAATTGCATTCATTCGTTTCACCTATTTCTAATTTCTATTTTTAAAGCATTTGCAATAGTATCAGCATTTGCTTTAATTGTTTTTAATATATGTCTCAGTATTATTTTTCTTTATCTCCCATAGAATCTGAATAAAGTTCCCCACCTATTTCAACATTTCCACCTTTTTGCTTTTAACAGCTTCTTGTAAAGCTTCTATACTTTTTATGATTAACAGATGATTCAACAAAAAAATAGCTTTTGATTTTTATGTTCAACAATAAAAAGTTGCTAGGTCTTCAATTTGTTTTTGTACCAATTTCAGAGTCAGTTGAAACTCCTTGTATAGCTTTTTACTTCTAAACCAAATTGTTCAGCAAAATAAGCAAAAGGCATCATGTGCAGTGATTAAATATCTAGATTCTTCTGGAATTTCATTTATTTTAGCTTGAATATATTCAGTAGCTTCATCTAAAGATTTTTAAATAAAGCTTGTAAATTACTTTCAAAATATTCTTTATTTTCAGGAGAAATTTCAGCTAATTTATCTTTTACAGCTTGAGCTTGTATAGCCCAAAATTTAGTATTAAACCATACATGAGGGTCATAAGTATTTTCATTTTTCTTTGTGTAAAAAGATTTTTTTATCTAATTGTTCTCCTAAATTTAAAATATATTTGTTAGAAAGATTATCAAAAATCTCTGTCATCTTTCCTTCAAGATGTAGTCCACCATAGACAACTAAATCTGCATTTTTGTAATTTATCAACATCACCAGCAGTTGCTACATATAGATGTGGATCTTCTCCTTCTTTCATAAGTCCTGTTACTTCTACTTTATCTCCACCAATTTCTTCAATTAAGTTAGTATAGTAATTTAAAGTTGTAGTTACTTTTTATTTTTTTCCACTTTCTTTTTTTCTCCACAAGCAATAACTAATAAAGAAATCATCATAATTGTTAATAATTTAAAAAAATTCTTTTTCATATTTATCCTCCATCAAAAATTAATTGTTTTTTTCTATAAATATGATATAACTATTTCTAATAATTGTCAATATAAATATTTTTTTATTTACAAAAATTTTTATTATTTAAAAAAAGTAATTAAAGAGATATTTTTCTTTCAGACTGAAGATTTATAACCTAAATCTATTCTATATTTGCTTACAGTTCTTCTAGCAATTTTTATACCATCATTTTCTAAAAGTTTTTACTATATCTTGGTCAGAATATGGTTTTTTTCTATCTTCATTTTTCAATATATTCAGCAATTTTTTTCCTGACATAAAAAAAGATAGTTGAACTTAAATTGAATAATTTTTCTTAAAGAAATTATTCCAAAATCACTTTTTTTATATTTTTTTCTTTTTATTGCTCTTGATACAGTAGATGAACTTAAATTTAATTCAGAAGCAAGTTCAGAAATCTTTAAAACATTCATTTTTTTACCTTTAGTGATAAAAAAATCTTTTTGTTTTCTAAGAACAATTTTTATAATTTTCTTCAAGGGTATGAAAAACGTTTTTTTCTATACAATGTATAATTTCATTTAATCTTTTTATATTCTTTATCATTAATGTTATTTTTTTATATTTATTTGAGGTATAAGATCTTGATTTATTTCATATGTAATTTCATTGTTTATTTGTTTTACAAAAAAATATCAGGAATAATTTTTCCTAATTTTTTTCCAATATTATAACCACGGCTAGGTATAGGGTTTAATGACTTAATAATATCTATATACTTAGTCAAAGTAGTTTCATCAATATTTAATTTCTCCTTTAATTAAGTCATATTTTTTTATCAGCTAAAGGATAAAAGGAAAATTATCTATAAGCAAATTTAATTTTTTTATCTATAATATTTTTTTCTTTTCTAATTGAATTTTTAAACATTCTTCTAAAGAATATGCTCCAACTCCATAGGGTTCTAAATTATGAATTATATTAAAAGCTTCTTCTAATTCTCTATCACTTGTAGATAAAAATATCTTTAATTTCAACTTTTGATATTTCTAAATAGCCTTTTAGCATTTAAATTGTTAATTATAAAAAAATACAAATATCTTTTTATTTTTTTGACTTTATATTAAAAATATGATAACTGTCCTTCTAAAATTTGAAAAAAAATTTTTCTTCCTCATTTGGGAAAAGAAAATTCTAATCTATCATCATCATTATAAGTTTTCTTGTTTGGAATAGTTTACTTTCAACTCCAAATTTATTTGAAAAACTCATTTTTTTATAAAGTTGTTTAAATTTAACATTGACATTTCTAAAATGTTTAGTGACATTTTTCATTGATTGAGATAATTTTCAAAAGATTGATTTAATTTTTTTGTTCTAATATCATGTAACCCACCTCCGTATAATTTTTATGATATATTAGAGAGTAAAAAAATGTCAATACTCTACATTTGACAAATAAAAAAAGAAATATAAAATATAAAAAAAGGATATTTTTAAAGGAGGCTTTATATGTGGTTTATTTTTGCAATTTTGTCAGCAATATTTGCTGCACTAACTTCAATTTTAGCTAAAATAGGTATTGAAGGAGTCAACTCTAAATCTAGCAACAGCAGTGAGAACGATTGTTGTTGTACTTATGGCATGGCTTATGGTTTTTGTAACTGGAAGTCAAAATGGATTTATGGATATAAGTAAAAAGTTGGATATTTTTTTAATTTTATCTGGACTGGCTACAGGAGCTTCTTGGCTTTGTTACTATAAAGCTTTTACAAATAGGGTGAAGCTTCAAAAGTTGTACCTATAGATAAGCTAAGTATAGTAATAACTGTTGCTTTAGCTTTTCTATTTCTAGGAGAACAAATAACATTAAAAAAACTTTAATTGGTTGTAGCTCTAATTGTTGCAGGAACTTTTTGTTATGATTCTATAAGAAAAATATTAAGCTAAATCAAAGTAAAAAAATTATTGAATTAATCGGTTTCTTATGTTAGAATGAGTAACAATGTTTACTAAATCAAATTAATATAAATAGGAGTGATAAATTAATTATGAAAAAGAGTTATGATATGACAAAGGGAAAGATTTGGACTACAATTTTATCTTTTTCTTTACCACTTTTTAGGAGCTAGTTTAATTCAGCAATTATATAATACAGCAGATATGATTTTTGTTGGGAATTTTGTTGGAAAGGAAGCTACTGGTGCAGTTGGAGCAAGTAGTTTGTTATTTACTTGTATTATAGGCTTATTCACAGGTGTTTCAATAGGAGTTGGAGTTGCAGTTGCTCAAAAAAATAGGTTCAAAAGATTATGATATGGCATCTAAAGTTTCACATACTGCTATAACATTTGGAATTTTTTTGGAGGAATAATTTTAACTATCTTAGGATATTTCTCTGCTGAATTTCTTTTTGACGATAATGAAAAACTCCAAAGGAAATAATGACTGACTCTGTTATTTACTTAAAAAGTATACTTTTTTTAAGTATGTTACCAATGATTTTTATACAATATAGGAGCAGGAATTATTCGTTCTACAGGAAACTCAAAAACACCTTTCTATATTTTTAATTATAGGTGGAATAACTAATGTACTAGCAAATTACTTCTTTATAGTAATATTGAAAAAAAGGTGTTTTTAGGAGTAGCTATTGCAACAACTTTATCACAAACTTTAACAGCTTTTAATAGTTTTTAACTTACTTATTTAAAAAAATAAAAACAATAATAAAATTTCAAAACTTCAGAATTAAAAATAGATTTTTTTCTTTATTAAGACAAATTCTATATTTTTGGCTTACCTGCTGGAATACAGTCTATGCTAATAACTTTTTCAAATATAATAGTTCAATATTATATCAATGGTTATGGTGGAGATGCTGTTGCAGCCTATGCAACATATTTTAAATTAGAAAACTTTATTTGGATGCCAATAGTAGCCATAGGTCAAGCAAGCATGACTTTTTTTCAGGTCAAAATGTTGGAGCAAATAATTATCAAAGAGTTAAGAAGGGAGCATTTATTTCTATACTTTTTATCAGGAGGTTTAAGTATTTTTCTAGCTACAATAATTTTAACTTTCTCTCATACTTTTATGAGAATTTTTTTATTAAAAAAATGAAGATATTATTTATCTAGGAAGTCAAATAGCATTTACTACTTTTCCCTTTTCTATTGGCTTTTACTCAATATTAGAAGTTTTAGGAAGTTCTTTGAGAGGAATGGGATATTCTATAGTTTCTATGTATGTGACAACTATTTGTCTATGTGCAGTTAGAATCTCATTGCTTTTATTTAATTTCAAAAATTTAACTTTGATTTTAGATCAGTTGCCTATGTTTATCCAATGACTTGGTTCATAACAGCTAGTATATTTATTATTGCATTTTTTTAAAAAAATTATAAATAAGAAAATAAAAAAAGCAATTAATCTCAAATATAATGTGTACATTTTTTTATAAAATATTATATAATAAAATAATGTAAAGAAAGAAATTTTTATAATGGAGGAGTGCAAATGAGAATTTCAGAAAAGGCATTGAACATGAAATATTCGGCAGTTAGAAAATTAGTTCCTTTAGCTACTGAGGCTGAGAGTAAAGGAGTTAAAGTTTATAGATTGAATATAGGTCAACCTAACATAGAGACACCTGAATTATTCTTTTGAAGGTTTAAGAAATATCCCAGATCATGTTATAAGATATGCTGATTCTAGAGGAATAAAAAGAACTATTAGACCAAGTAATAGAAGTTTATTCAAGAGATGGTCATATTCTTAAAAAAAGAAGATATAATTGTAACACAAGGTGGAAGTGAAGCTTTAACAATGGCAATGCTAGCTATTTGTAATCCTGATGATGAAGTTTTAGTTCCAGAACCTTTTTATTCAAATTATAAAAAGCTTTTATAGATATAGCAGGAGCTAAAAATTGTTCCTATAGCAACAGATATAACAAATGATTTTGCATTACCTAAAAAAAGAAGAAATTCAAAAAGTTAATAAGTCCTAGAACAAAGGCTATTTTTGTATTCAAATCCTTGTAATCCAACAGGAAAAGGTTTACACAAAAGGAAGAAGTTGAATTAATGGCAGATTTAGCAGTAGAAAATGACTTATTTATTGTTGCTGATGAACCATACAGAGAATTTATCTATGATGACAAATGATAAGCATTATTCATTATTAGATATAGAAAAAGCTAGAGAAAAATACTATAATAATAGACAGTGTTTCTAAACATTATAGTGCTTGTGGAGCAAGAGTGGGATTCTTGATTTCTAGAAATGAAGAATTCATGAAGTATATTATGAAGTTTTTGTCAAGCAAGACTTGCAGCACCAACTGTTGAACAATATGCAGTGGCTAATTTAATGAAGGCTCCAAAAGAATATTTTTAAAGAAATAAAAGAAATCTATAATAGAAGAAGAGATATTATAGTAAATTCTTTAAATAAAATAGAAGGAGTAACTTGTTCAGCACCCTAAAGGGAGCAATATATGCTTTTTGCAAAATTACCAGTTGACAGCTCAGAAGAATTTTTGTAAATGGTTATTGACAGATTTTCAGATATGATAACTCAACAGTTATGTTAGCACCTGGAGAAGGTTTCTATGAAACAGAAGGTTTAGGTAAACAAGAAGTTAGATTCTCTTTCTGTGTTGGTGAAGAGGATATAGAAAAAGCTATGAAAGTGCTTGAAGAAGCATTAAAAAGTATATAAAAAAATAAAATAAGAATTAAGGAGAAATAAAAAAATGAAAAAAATATTAGCAATGTTAGTACTATTATCAATAACTTCTAATGCAACAGAAGTTTTTTTCAGAGTATTATGTTATGGAAAAAGGTATTACCACTTTTAACAAATGCAGAAAGTTATACATTAAATGGTGAAGAAGTAAAGGCTGTAAAAGTAGATAGAAAAGTATTGAAAGCTTTTAGGAACTACAGACGATCCTTTCTACTACACTAATTCTAATCAAGAAAAAGAAAAATGGTTAGAGTTGGAGATTATATGGTAACTCCTATAACTTTTTTTCTTCTATTGATTCAGCAAGTTCAAAAGAATTTCAATAGTGACTTTTATAAAAAAAATAATTTTTGGTGTATATAGATGATAAAATTTATTTGAAAAATTTTAAATCAAAGGAATTTTAATACAAAAAATTTAAAATTGATGTTAAAAAAAGAGCATATGAAAAAAATATAGAGGGAGCTAATTCAAGTTTTCTGGGTAACATCTTTATCTTTTTATACAATTCTAGCTATAGTTCCAATATTTGCTATCTTAGTTAGTTTAAGTAGCTGGTTTGGAGCTAAGGATTATATAATAAATCAAATTAAGGATATAGCTCCTCTAAAAAGTGATACTTTGGAGCTATTGACTGATTTTTTTCAAATAATTTGTTAATGGATGCAAGAAGTAATGTATTAGCAGGAGTTGGTTTTTATATTTTTTGGGTTCAACATTTATAAAAAAATGTTCTCATTAATTGAAGATGCTTTTAATGAAATTTGGCATATAAAAAAATCAAGAAGTTTAATAAGAAAAAAATAAGTGATTATATTTCATTTTTTTATTTTTTTACCTTTAGTATTTATAACTCTAAATGGGATTTCTTTATTTTTTTCTAGCTAAAAATAAAAGATATAGGATTTCTTTATTACTTTGATAAAGAATATTTTTACCTTTATTTAGTATGACAATATTTTTTTACAGCACTTTTCTTAGTTATGCCAAATACAATAGTAAAAGGTATTTCCTGCACTTATAGCTTCTATAATAGTTTCAGTTGCTTTTTTTAATGTTTCAATATATCTTTTTTCCTATTACAATTTTTTTATTAATAGGTTACAGTACAGTATATGGAGGATTTTTTTCAGTAATATTTATCTTTATTATTTGGATAAGAATATCTTTGGTTTATAATAATTTTGGGAGTTCATATATGTTATCTAATTCAAAAATGCAAATTTTGATATAAATATAGAAAATGATGCTATAAATATAAGTTTTAACTCAAAATTATATATAACTTTTAAGGTTTTAGAAGAAATGGTTAATAGATATCTTAACAATCAATCTCCAGTAAATATTGAGAGAATTAAGAAAAAGTTACAACATCATCTCCTTTTTAATAGGGAAATATATTAGATGAGCTTATAAGAGGAGGTTATATTGTCAGTAGTTTAGATTATTCTGAAAAAGGTTTTTCTGTCTAACTAAAAAAATATTGACGAGATATATTTAAAAGAAATATATGACTTTTATTGCAAATACAGGTGAAGAAATCTTTATTTTACAAGATGGAAGAATTACTGATGATGTAGAAAAAAATTATAATAGATAAAGATTATAATAGAACATTAAAAAAAGTTTAGGAGGAGAAGGTGCGGAAAAAAATTTAAAATAGGAAGGCTTTCTATTCTTATTAGCTATTCTAATTGCCACAGGATATCTTTATTTATAATAAAAAGCTTTTTTTGTTAATAGCCTTTTTGGTTTTTTTACTAATCTATTTAATATTTTTCTTTATGCTGTTGTCGGAAAACTGGGAAAAAAAGAGCTATTTGATAAAAAGAATTAGTGTAATGTTATTGATAATTCTTGCTTTTTTTAATAGTATATGGACTTCAATTGTTTAGAATTCAATTTATATTGAAATCTAAATATGTGGGACTAATGAATAAACAATTAATAAGTGTCAATAAAGAGGTTGGACAAAGAGGAGCTATCTACGATAGTAATGGAAAAAAATTAGCTTTTTAATAAAAGATTATATACTATTTCTATAAATCCATCTCTTTTAAATGATGAAAAGATTCATGATGATATCTTAAAAGATATAACAGCTATTAAAGAAAGTGGAATTATTCCACTGAGTGAAAATATAGAAGAAGAATTATTAGAAATGGCAAAAAGAGAAATGTTAAAATACAAGAGAATTGCCAGAAATATTGATGATGAACAGAAAAAAGAAATAGTTGATCTAATTGCAAATATAGAAAGAGAAAAAGTAAAAAGGTAGAGCAAAAGTATAAATCTGTTTTTAGTTTTTGAAAGATCTATTGATAGAAAATACTATAAATCAGAAGAATATGATAAATTGGTAGGAATGGTTAAAAGAAACTGAAGATACTAATGATGAAAAAGATAGGAATTTCAGGTTTGGAAAAAGCAATATCAAAAATTATCTTGTGGAGAGAAAAAGAGATATAACTAAACTCTATGGTTTAAATAAGAAAAAAATACTCTAGCTCTTTCAAAAAGAAACTTTATTCTCAGATTTAAATGGTAAAAATATCTATCTGACAATAGATGCAGACTTAAATTTTCATTTTAAATGATGAAATAAAGGCTCAATTTGAAAATGTTAATGCCTATGAAGCTTATGGACTTATTATGGATCCTAATAGTGGAAAAAAATTTTAGCTGTAGCTACTTTTCTCGAAAAGATAAAGATCTACTTAGAAATAATATATTCCAAAGTCAATATGAACCAGGGTCAATATTTAAACCTTTAATAGTTGCAGCAGCAATGAATGAAGGTTTTATAACAGCAAATACTCAATTTAATGTTGGTGATGGTCGTATAGTAAGATTTAAAGAAAGACAATTAGAGAAAGTAGTAGGTCAACAAGAGGAGTAATAACTACTAGAGAAGTTATTATGAAATCAAGTAACGTAGGTATGGTATTGATAAGTGACTACTTTACAGATGCTTTATTTGAAGAATATTTAAAAGATTTCGGTCTTTATGATAAAACAGGAGTAGATTTTCCAAATGAATTAAAACCATATACACTTCCTTATCAAGAATGGGATGGTTTAAAGAAAAAAATAATATGGCATTTGGACAAGGTATAGCCATAACTCCTATTCAAATGATAACAGCCTTTTTCTGCTGTTGTAAATGGAGGAACTCTATACAAACCATATTTAGTTGAAAAAGATTACTGATGGTGAAGGAATTGTTATTAGAAGAAATACTCCTACAGTTGTTAGAAAAGGTTATATCTGATAAGGTATCAGAATCTATGAGAAGTATTCTAGCAGATACAGTAGATAAAGGGAACAGGTAAGAGAGCACGTATAGAAGGTTATGCAGTTGGAGGAAAAACAGGAACAGCTCAGTTAAGTGGAGGAAAAACAGGATATATAAGAAATGAATATCTATCTTCATTTATAGGTTTCTTCCCAGCAGACAAACCAAAATATGTTATTATGGCAATGTTTATGAGACCCCAATTTGAAATTCAATCTAATAGATTCGGAGGAGTTGTTGCAGCTCCAGTAGTTGGAAATGTTATTAGAAGAATTATAAAAAGAAGAAGAGGGCTTTGCAAAAGATATAGAAAAAAATCAATGTAAACAGTGAAACAGCTGGAGCTCATAAATCCAGTCTGGAAGCAGTAAATTATGAAGATGTAATGCCTGACTTAGAAGGTATGAGTCCTCAAGAAGTTTTATCTGTCTTTAAAGAAACAGATATAGATATAGAAGTTGTTGGAACAGGACTTGTAGTTGAACAAAAACCAGCAGCTGGAGATAGCTTGAAAGATGTAAAAAAAGTAAAGATAATATTGAAATAAATGTTTGAGGTGAATATGCAATACTTTGATATTTATATAGATTCGACTAAGGGAATATACACTTATTCAGATAAAAAAATGATGAGTTTGAAATAGGAGATAATGTAATAGTACCTTTTTAGAAATATAAAGAAAAACAGGTTTTCATTATAAGAAAAAAAGCTTAAAAGAAAACTTTTGACTTCAAAGTATTGAATATTTCATCTAAGGTAAAAAAATTCTTTAAAAATTATCAGAGGAGCAAATAAAACTTATTGAATGGATAAATGATTATTATTTAGCTTCTTATGATAGCATAATAAAAGCTATGATACCCAAAAAAATGTAAAAAAATTAAATATAATAATATCTATTGTATTAATTTTGAGAAAAAAATAATCTTCTAATAGAAAAATTCAACAAATGAAATAATTAGATATATAGTATCTTTAGCTACTATTTCATATAGCACAGCAAAGACTAAATTTAAGAAAAAAACTATAGATAGTTTAGTTGAAAAAGAATTTTTTTAGTGTTAGAAGACAATAATATTCAAGTAAAAAAATAGAAAAAAATTTTTTTGAATTAAAAAGAAGAAAATAAAGATGTTTTTGAATATCTATAAAAAAAACTTTTTATAAAAAAAGAAAAAAATTAGAAGAAAAAAATTTAAAAGAAATGATATTAAAGAACTAGAAGAAAAAAAGAAATATTAAAAAGTAGAAGCTAGTTTAAATGAAAAAAAGAGTATAGTTCAGAAGAAGTTGAGAAAATTCAGAAGAATGCATCTCTTCTAAATGAAGAACAATTAGCAGTTAAAGATAAAATTATAAATTCAGATAAGAAGTATTTTTCTTTTTAAAAAGGAGTAACAGGTTCAGGAAAGACTGAAATATATATAGAACTTATTAAAAGTGCCTTTTTTTGAAGGTTATGGAAGTATATTTTTTTAGTTCCTGAAATCTCATTGACTCCACAAATAATTGAAAGATTTCAATCTGAGTTTAAAAAAATAATATAGCTATTTTACATAGTGCTTTGAGTGATGTAGAAAGAGCTAAAGAATGGGAAAGTATTTATACTGGTGAAAAGAAAATAGTTTTTAGGAGTAAGATCAGCTATTTTTTTCAGCAGTGAAAAAAATTTAAAAGTATATTATCTTAGATGAAGAACATGAAGCAACTTACAAACAAGATAGTAGTCCAAGATATAATGCAAAATATGTAGCTATAAAAAAAGATGTTTAGATGAAGGAGCAAAATTAATATTAGGTTCAGCCACTCCTTCAATAGAAAGCTACTATTATGCAAAAATCAGGAATTTATGAACTTTTAAATTTAGATAAAAAGATTTGCTAATGCTGAATTACCTGATATAGAAATAGTAGATATGAAACAAGAAGATGATTTATTCTTTAGTAAAACTCTTCTTGAAGAAATAAAAAAATACTCTATTAAGAGATGAACAAGTTATATTGTTACTTAATAGAAAAGGATATTCAACATATATTCAATGTAAAGATTGTGGCTATGTTGAAGAATGTGATAATTGCTCTATAAAAATGAGCTACTATAAGAGTCTAAATAAATATAAGTGTAATTACTGTGGTAGAGCAGATACACTATACAGGAAAATGCTCAAAGTGTGGAAGCACAAATTTAATTCATAGTGGTAAAGGGAATTGAAAGAGTAGAAGAAGAGTTAAGAAAGTATTTTTGATGTTCCTATGGTAAAAAGTAGATAGTGATTTATCTAAAAAAATAAAGATAATTTTTTTCTAAAAATATACAAAGATTTTTTTGAATAAAAAAATATAGTATTTTTAATAGGAACTCAAATAATAGCTAAGGGCTTTACACTTTCCTGATGTAACCTTAGTTGGAGTTATAAACTCAGATATAATTTTAAACTTTCCAGATTTTTAGGTCAGGAGAAAAAGACATTTCAACTGTTGACACAAGTTTCTGGAAGAGCAGGAAGAGCTGGTAAAAAAAGGAAAGGTTATAATACAAACTTATGAGCCAGAGAATAATGTTATAAAAAGACAGTAAAGAAGAAAATTACGAATTATTCTATAATAGGGAAATAAATTCAAGAAAAAGTTTTTTTCCTACCCACCTTTTTTTCAAAGATTTTGAATATAGGTTTTTAGTTCTGAAGATGAGAAAAAGACTTATAGAAGTTTCTAGAGAATTCTATGAGGAAATAAAAAAATCAAGATATAGAACTATATGGACCTATGCCAAGTATGGTATACAAAGTTCAAAAAAAGATATAGAATGAATATCTTTTGCTAAGGGAAGTAGAGCAAAAAAATAGATATGTTTAAAAAGATATCTTAAGAAAAAAATTAGATGAATTTAATGATACAAAAGTTAGAATAGTTGTGGATATAGATCCGATAAATTTAATGTAGGGAGATAATATGGTTTTTGAAATAAGAAAAATATGGTGATGATGTTTTTAAAAACAAATTGCTAAAAGAAGTAGAACTAAGTGAAATAAATGATGAGTTTAGAAAATTCTTAGATGATATGGTTGAAACTATGTATGAAAACAGATGGTATAGGTCTTGCTGCTCCACAAGTTGGAGTGAGTAAAAGAGTTTTTGTCTGTGAAGATGGAACTGGGAAAAATAAGAAAGATAATTAATCCTGTTATAGAGCCTTTAACAGAAGAAACTCAAGAATTTGAAGAAGGATGTTTATCTGTACCAGGAATATATAAAAAAGGTTGAAAGACCTAAGAAAAGTAATGTTAAAATATTTAAATGAAAATGGAGAAGCAGTAGAAGAAATTGCTGAAGATTTACTAGCAGTTGTAGTTCAACATGAAAATGACCATTTAAATGGAATTTTATTTGTTGAGAAAAATTTCTCCTATGGCAAAAAGACTTATTGCAAAAGAAAGTTAGCTAATATGAAAAAAAGAAACTAAAAAGGATAATGGAAGAAAATGAGTAAAAGATTATTTTGGCTTATAGTAATAATGGTTTTTAGTTTTGATGACTTTTAATGTAATGTCTCAAATAAAGCATAATATGTCAAAAGAAAAGAATAGTATCCAAGAGGAAATAAAAAAATAGTTAATAAAAAAAGATTGAAGAAACAAGAGCTAATATAGCAAAAAAATATGATAGAAAAAAATTGAGTCTTTAGATGATGATTTTGAAAAAGAAAGAGTAGCAAGAAACATGTTCCAAAATGGTAAAAGATAATGAAGTAATCTACAAGTATGTAGAAAAAAAGATAATAATCCAAATAATATTAAGGAGGAAAGATGAAGAGAGAACTAGCACTAGAATTTGCAAGAGTAACAGAAGCTGCGGCATTAGCAGCACATAAAGTGGGTTGGTAGAGGAAAAAAAGAATCAGCTGACCAAGCAGGTGTAGATGCTATGAGGACTATGCTTAATAGACTTGCTATTGATGGGGAAATAGTTATAGGAGAAGGAGAAATAGATGAAGCTCCTATGCTATATATTGGAGAAAAAGTTGGATTAATCTATAATGAAGAAGAAAAAGATTCTGTAACTTATGTTGACCCTGTTGATATTGCTGTTGACCCTGTAGAAGGAACAAGAATGACAGCACAAGGACAACCAAATGCTATAACAGTGTTAGCAGTTGGAAAAAAAGGAAGTTTCTTAAAAGCTCCTGATATGTATATGGAAAAAATAATTGTTGGACCTGAAGCAAAAGGGAAAATAGATTTATCTAAACCACTTGAAGATAATATTCATGCTGTTGCTAAGGCATTAAATAAAGAATTAAAAGATTTAATGATAGTTATTTTTAGATAAACCAAGACATAAAGAATTAATAAAAAGATTTACAAGCTATGGGAATAAAAGTTTATGCACTACCTGATGGTGATGTTGCAGGGTCAATACTTACTTGTATGATAGATTCTGATGTTGATATGCTTTATGGAATTGGTGGAGCTCCAGAAGGAGTAATATCTGCTGCTGTTATAAGAGCCTTAGGTGGAGACATGCAAGCAAGATTAAAACTTAGAAGCGAAGTTAAAGGTGCTTCTCTTGAAAATGATAAAATATCTAAAGTTTGAAAAATTAAGATGTGAAGAACAAGGATTAAAAAGTTGGAGAAATTTTAAAACTTGAAGATTTAGCAAAAGATGATGAAATAATTTTCTCTGCAACTGGTATCACTGGTGGAGATTTACTAGAAGGTGTAAAGAGAAAAGGAAGTATTGCTAGAACTCAAACTCTTGTAGTAAGAGGATTATCTAAAAACTATAAGATATATAAATTCTATACATAATTTAGATTTTTAAAGATGAAAAAAATTAC